>WLWD01001947.1_pt1 | contig 29098 bp, 25 predicted proteins | sample 6712731 | NCBI WGS metagenome assembly WLWD01 (sample SAMN12718690, study PRJNA576275) | sponge metagenome | isolation source: marine sponge | host: Mycale hentscheli | place: New Zealand: South Island, Marlborough, Capsize Point | collected 2014-11-01
CCTATGTATGTACCCAATGTGGTCCTATGTATGTACCCAATGTGGTCCTATGTATGTACCCAATGTGGTCCTATGTATGTACCCAATGTGGTCCTATGTATGTGCCCAATGTGGTCCTATGTATGTGCCCAATGTGGTCCTATGTATGTACCCAATGTGGTCCTATGTACGTGCCCAATGTGGTCCTATGTACGTGCCCAATGTGGTCCTATGTACGTGCCCAATGTGGTCCTATGTACGTACCCAATGTGGTCCTATGTAGGTACCCAATGTGGTCCTATGTATGTACCCAACGTGGTCCTATCTATGTACCCAATGTGGTCCTATGTATGTAACCAATGTGGTCCTATGTATGTACCCAATGTGGTCCTATGTATGTGCCCAATGTGGTCCTATGTACGTGCCCAATGTGGTCCTATGTACGTACCCAATGTGGTCCTATGTATGTGCCCAATGTGGTCCCATGTATGTACCCAATGTGGTCCTATGTATGTACCCAATGTGGTCCTATGTATGTACCCAATGTGGTCCTATGTATGTACCCAATGTGGTCCTATGTATGTACCCAATGTGGTCCTATGTATGTGCCCAATGTGGTCCTATGTATGTGCCCAATGTGGTCCTATGTAGGTACCCAATGTGGTCCTATGTACGTACCCAATGTGGTCCTATGTATGTACCCAATGTGGTCCTATGTATGTACCCAATGTGGTCCTATGTATGTGCCCAATGTGGTCCTATGTATGTACCCAATGTGGTCCTATGTATGTGCCCAATGTGGTCCTATGTATGTACCCAATGTGGTCCTATGTATGTACCCAATGTGGTCCTATGTATGTACCCAATGTAGTCCTATGTATGTACCCAATGTGGTCCTATGTATGTACCCAATGTGGTCCTATGTATGTACCCAATGTGGTCCTATGTATGTACCCAATGTAGTCCTATGTATGTACCCAATGTAGTCCTATGTATGTACCCAATGTGGTCCTATGTATGTACCCAATGTGGTCCTATGTATGTACCCAATGTAGTCCTATGTATGTACCCAATGTAGTCCTATGTATGTACCCAATGTGGTCCTATGTATGTACCCAATGTGGTCCTATGTATGTACCCAATGTGGTCCTATGTATGTACCCAATGTGGTCCTATGTATGTACCCAATGTGGTCCTATGTATGTACCCAATGTGGTCCTATGTATGTACCCAATGTGGTCCTATGTATGTGCCCAATGTGGTCCTATGTATGTACCCAATGTGGTCCTATGTATGTACCCAATGTGGTCCTATGTATGTACCCAATGTGGTCCTATGTATGTACCCAATGTGGTCCTATGTATGTGCCCAATGTGGTCCTATGTATGTGCCCAATGTGGTCCTATGTATGTACCCAATGTGGTCCTATGTACGTGCCCAATGTGGTCCTATGTACGTGCCCAATGTGGTCCTATGTACGTGCCCAATGTGGTCCTATGTATGTACCCAATGTGGTCCTATGTATGTACCCAATGTGGTCCTATGTATGTACCCAATGTGGTCCTATGTATGTACCCAATGTGGTCCTATGTATGTACCCAATGTGGTCCTATGTATGAACCCAATGTGGTCCTAATGTACCCAATGTGGTCCTATGTATGTACCCAATGTGGTCCTATGTATGTACCCAATGAGGTCCTATGTATGTACCCAATGTGGTCCTATGTATGTACCCAATGTGGTCCTATGTATGTACCCAATGTGGTCCTATGTATGTACCCAATGTGGTCCTATGTATGTACCCAATGTGGTCCTATGTATGTACCCAATGTGGTCCTATATATGAACCCAATGTGGTCCTAATGTACCCAATGTGGTTCAATGTACGTAATGTGGTCCTATGTATGTACCCAATGTGGGCCTATGTATGTACCCAATGTGGTCCTATGTATGTACCCAATGTGGTCCTATGTATGTACCCAATGTGGTCCTATGTATGTGCCCAATGTGGTCCTATGTATGCTTGTTGACAGGATGCAATTTACTATAATGATCCCCCATAATTAGTACCATTTTGGGAAATTGCAATCGTTATGTATAATCTATAACTCCCGCACGCACACACACACCACATGCAAACACAAACACTGGCTTACAGTGTAAGGAGGTTGCTATAGTGAAGCGAGCCGGCAGGGGATTCCCCTGAATTGAAAGAACAAAAATGAAGTAAAAATAAATAAATAAAAGATTGAATGCAAATAGCTAATAGCAAAGTGAACAGATGGGGAAAACACCTTACAGATGATTTCATTTAGCACAAGCAAATATTCTCATATACACATGTGTTAGTGTGTGTGTGTGTGTATGTGTGTGCTATGTCACTCACTTGGAGACGTCTCTAAGCTTGATCTAAAATCATCAGAAAATTTCAACTTGATATTTGGAAAAATGATTCGCATCCTTCAACAAATCCTACTCATGAAAATGTGACACGACACATCACACACATGTGCAGTGTTAACACAATAGTAACAACCGGCTGGAAGTATCCCTAATATGTTCATGCAAAGGTACTATCAACATTGCAATCAGTAAATCAAGTTATGGCACTCTCATTTGGAAGTAATGCTGAAAAAATGTTCACTGTTGCTAATTTATTTCATTATGCCAGAGAAATGAAGATCAAAACTGAGATAATAGAAGAACTAAAGGTATTTCAATTATGCAATAAGCGACTACATACTTTAGGTAATCTGTAGTATATTACGCATAGCTATAGCTATATACATAAATTTGATTAATTAAATTTTGTGCAATATTATAGACTTGGTTACAGGGAATTTATTTTTCCTTTAGCTACTGTATTCCTAATCTCCCTGAAATTAATATTTAAACTTTATCATTTTATGGTTTTAGTTACAGAAGCCTACCAGTAACCATTATATCTATAATATAGTAAATCATTGTCGAATGAAATTTATCCATGATTCTTTACGTTGTTAAATTACTGATTGTGTGTCTTCAGAGGGTACAATGGTTTTATTCAATGTGTGCATTGAAAATAATTCTGAAGGGAAATAGTTATCAGTTACATTTTATTTAGTTTGCTTGAATGCACTTGTAACATGTGGTTGCACAAGTTCAGATGCCACATCTTGTAAATTGCCGCAGGGTACACGTAATCAGGAAACTACTAACACTCTAGAATGGCCATAGTGCATATTGTACCCTGACCCTGTCTCAATGTAAAGGTTAGGAAAAGGATCTAGTTATATCAGACTATCTCATAGTTTGTGCAAGTAACTAATAAAAAAACAAAAAAAAATGCAAACTTACGGACAACATGATAAATGACATTGCCAAGGCCCTACACAACAATAACAACAACTAGAGTATATATATTGGATCATTTGAACAAAGTATTTTGTAAGCATGTGCTGAGGACAGTTAGTAATGAGTATGCAGTACCACCCACCTGTCCTTTGTGATCCCCCTTTACCAGTCTAGCCATGTCCACTATGTGCAGGTATGCTGGAATATAGTGCTTGCAGGCTTCCAATGATCACAGAGCGAATCGTAACGAAAGTCTGGAACTGGGACGCGACGTAATGGAACCAAAACAAAAGCAAAATACAAATAAATAAACAAACATAATGTTGCAGAAAAATAAACACAACCTAATTCGGATTATTTTGTACCAGTAAAGGTGCGAATCTTAGTAGCTATCACTAAATGAATAATTAGTTGAAGCCTCACACAATAGACTACCAGTCATAGTAGCAATAGATAGTTAATAGCACAACATTCGCATAAATATGTATATTTATACCATAAAATCAGTAAAGGTGCACACTAACACAGGTATTCAAATACAACAATGAACCAACTATTCAAGTTACTTATTTCATTAGGATCTCTGGTGCAGAAAGGGAAGTTCTCCGCTGGTGCAGAAGCTTTAGTGAAAACATTGAAGAAAGTAGACTTCCTGTGAAAGAATAATAATGTGAATGCTAGATATTGTTTAAGCTGGCCATTTCTTACCCCACATTAGGCAAACCCACAATGCCACACTTCAGTGAAGTGCCAAATCTACCCATGAGGGGTCCTGCACCTTCAGACTCTGAAGCAGCATTCCTTTTTTGGGGGGAGGCATTCTACTGCTGTTTCAATCTAGTGGGCAGGCACCTAGACAGAACGTTGCTTATTTACGTCACGTTTCCCACTCGCGTGTGTTGGGTGTTCCTTAGCGGCCTTCGTAGTATTACGGCAAGCTTTTAGGTTTTGGTCGAGAAAGTATTTTGGGCTTTGAAGAGATCTGACGCGTTTCTGGGAGAGTGTTAAATCCATGGCTAGGAGGCAAGGCTGGTCTAGATCCTTTAGAAGAGACTCGAAGTTACAGCAGTATTTCTTAGACCAAGTGATACCTACAGGGAAGACCCTTGGAACAGGTTCATATGGCTCAGTGCTAGAAGTAAGTGGAGTCTAACTTAGCAGCTAATGGAATAGCATGCACTAACTAGAAGTTTGCATTGGGAGGGTGGGGGAGGGAGGGTAGGATTTTGAAAATGGCTTGAAAAGGCCACACCCACTTTTGTTTCCTTCGTTTATTTTTCTTCTATAAATACTGCACCAATAGTCCAGTGGGAAATTGTACTTTTGATGCAATATTGTGACAGAGTGGACCAAAGCATGAAACTTAGCACAGTGTTTGTTGAAGGTATGTACAGCAATATTAGAAGGGGTGCCATCCAGATATACATTCCTTTACAAAAATATGCCTTACAAGAAACTTTGGTCAATATAATCGGCGATACCCGCGAATTTTTTTATTTGCGCGCCCAATACAATTATTATAGCTAGCCAGGTGTAGCAAGTTTCAGAGAATTTATTTCAGTAGAAGAAAACCATAATATTTCGGCTTGTGTAGCCTTCTAGTGGTTACTGAACTGAATGAGGGTGACTGAACAAGGAACTTTGTATAAACAGATGATACAGAACATGAGATCATTGTGTGGTGGGGCACAGCCACTGGGAATGTTAGTTGGTGTTGGACAATTTCTGTGACATGTAAGTTGTAACGCTTGAGAGGTGTGAAGGTGTAGTCATAATTGAATTAGTGGCTGTCATTCCCCAACCTTCCTTGGCTACGGGTATGATTAGGCCTCAGTGTAATGTTTTGAAGCTTACGCATCAATAATACCAAGTTCTCACCTAGCACTCAATTAATCAATTCTTACCTCACAAGTTTGCTCATTTGATGACCATTACCAATCATTGTAGTTTATACACATTATCAAATAATCTTCTTTTTTATTACTGAAACTTGAGCCTTGTTTAATTTATTTAACTGGTACGTGATGGTATTTCAGGTAAAATATAGCAAGATTTTGTGTGCTGCCAAGCGTATGCACGAACTATTACTGGATCCTGGGAATGAAGGAGTTGGAGAGACTGTAGACAGATATCAACGAGAATGTCAACTCATGGCATCTCTCCGACATCCTAACATAACACTGTTCCTTGGTCTGTGTTTCCTTGAGGGATCAGAACTACCTCTACTGGTGATGGAGAAACTAGAAATGAATGTGGACGACCTCCTGGAGTGTGCCCCTAATATTCCACTTCCAGTCAAGATATCCATTCTTACAGACACAGGCAGCGGTTTAGTTTACTTGCATAGTCGATGACCTCCAATAGTCCACAGAGACCTGACTGCAAGGAACATCCTCCTCACATCATCTCTGACAGCTAAGATCACTGACATGGGAAACTCACGCATGGTAACTTTAAAACCAGCTCAGCTAGCCCAAACACTTTCAAAGAATCCGGGGACCACTGTGTACATGCCACCAGAGGCTCTCAGCGAGAGCCACAGATATGGCCCATCTCTAGATGTGTTCTCATTCGGACATCTTGCCCTCTACATTCTCACACAGGTAAGACTAGCTTTACAATGCAACTTAAACTGTTAGTGCAAAGCTATTTAAAGTTCAATTAATGATTTCGTAGTACTCTATGTAAGTGTTTGTCTTACATTGTGTTATATCAAATAAAAGTTCACTAAAATTCATCCATGATAATGTTTATTGATCATTACTCAATATTATGTTTATTGAAGAATCTATTCAATTTTAATAATGGTAATCAATTGATTAATTTCAATAATACGATTAGATATTTCCAGGAGAGCTGCTATTGGCTACACGTTCAGATCCACGCAATCCTGGTCGAGTTATTGGTCGCACTGAAGTAGAGCGTCGTGAGGTGTACATGAAGAAGTTGGAGGATCAGTTATTGAAGGCTCATCCTATTCTAGTAGAGATGGTGACTAATTGCCTGCACAATACTCCTCAAACAAGACCTACTGCTGAGCAACTACTGGAGACACTAACACCAGTACAGGATGCCATGGAGAACATACATGGACGGAATCTGGGGAGGTCCACCAACATAGTCAATGTGTTACACATGAAGGAAACTAAAGAAAAGAATAAAAGAATAAAAGAACTCGAGGTAAAGTTGTTATGTGAACCACAATCATTTGTTAAGTCTACCAAATGGTTATTACAATAATTGCATTACTGTACTTTGTCCAAATAATGATATCATTATCGTAGTGATCATGATACCATTCACCCTGAGATATTGTTTACTGGTTAATTTAGGAGTAGTTTACTAAAACTTAAATTTATTTCAATTGTAAACAGTAGCTTCTCAACTCTACAGAGCTATACATTTTTGATGCCCTCATTTTTAATTTTCTTTTTTTTTTGACGAGTTTAATAATATTTGCTTGGTCATAATTTTTGCCGTCATTTATCAGTTTTTAATATTATATTATCGTTTGATGTGTTTTATTAGATGTCTGAAAATAGATTAGAAACAGAAAATAAAGAATTGACTGAAGAAATTTCAAAACTAGAAATTATGGAGTCTGCAAATACACAACTTATTGAAGAGAAACATCAATTGGAGACAAGTGTCATGCAAGTACAGGCAGAAAACAATCAACAGAAGACTGAGAACAGTCAACTGAAGACTGAGATCAATCAACTGAGGAACCAGATAGCAGCTGAAAGAATTCGGTTAGAATCTCATCACAAAGAAGAAAAGCTTCATCTGGAATCTCGCCATCAAAGGGAGAGACAAATTCTCCATTCTGAAGTGGAGCGACTAACAAAGGAACTGGAGCGCATCACCTCAGTGTCTATCAACAAGAAATCATTAGTAAGTATTTTGCATTCCTACAAACAGTGTTTCCTTATGTTTTATCGAGTGTACTAACTACTCTAGGTCTAATCTATAATAATAATATGTTTGTGTGTCAGTAACCATGGCGACTGACGATGACCAACAGTGTGTGTATTAATGAATAATTCATGAGCTTTGTGCGGTTTGGTAAGCATCGTCACTTTATCGTAGATATAAAGTGTCATACTTTCAATAGAGCATGCTGGTTATTTCTAAAAAGCGGGTGCAATAGACGATGGAAGGTGGCGTAGGTTTCAAAAAGGAACATGAAAGTATGGAAGAGAAGGTGCAAGGTGAATGATTAATTATAACTAAAAAGCGGGTGGAATCGACGAGTAAAGTCAGGGGTTAGTTTTCAAAAGAAACGCTAAAATGCGAGATAGAAGACTAAAGTTTCTCAAAATAGGACAGAAATGTTGGATAGATAGACAAAGAAAAAGGGGGCCTCATGACTCAAGAAGAAGAGCTGAAGATAGGAGAGGTGGGGTAGAAGAAAAGGTCAGATAGTTGAGAAAAAAGAGAGCAAGAGAGGGAAACTTATGTCACCTTAACCAATGGTAGAGAATGATAACTGAGCAAGATAACTTATGCTACTGCATTCTTACTTTGCAATACGTCAAACGCCACTATGTGGCATAGTACTTGCTAGTAAATTATAATGGTAAAGTGTAAATGAGTTAAGTTATGCCAATAGAGTTTATGATTTAATTGGCGAGCGAGCGAAGCTAGCAAGCAACTCTAAGATGTAGTCTATGGAAATCCTGAATACGTCGTCGTTTAAACGCTCGCGCACATATACGTCGTCGTTTAAACGCTCGCGCACATACGTGGTCGTTTAAACGCGCGCGCACATACGTGGTCGCATATGCTTTTTTTCTAATTTTCTCTCGTTACTCTAGCTAATGGTAGTGTAGCTAATCATATACCATTCAACTATCATTGGTAGAGCTACTCATTCAAGCGTTTCATAGTCATGAACATCACTAGATAATGGAGCAGTCCACAGTGTGGGGTACTGATGTGGAGATCTTCACATTTGCCCACTTGCTGCAGATTGACATTCAGTCATATTCACAACTCAACACTACCTGGCAGAGGTACTCTCCCACTCTCAGGATTGAAGACACCATAAATATGATGCCAGGAGAAGACAGCAACATGGCTTTATACATCAAGCACATCCCATCTCATTTTCAGGTCGTGCAATCTGTCCTCTAATTTTAGGGTACTATCTCTATGCCAATTAGCTATGGCCAGCTTCCAGTATTATGCGTCTGTAAAACTGAGACTTGAATTACTGTCATGCTTAGCATGTGGACACTTCAGAGTATCCCCCATCCCCATTTCCCCCTTTACACGTTTCCCCCCTTTACATGTTTCCCCTTTACACGGTTCCCCCTTTACATGTTTCCCCTTTACACGTTTCCCCCCTTTTCCCCTTTTCTGTACTTTACACATTATTTTGTTATCATTGTTACTCTATCATGAGGAGTACCATTGTTTACCCTTTACCAATCATCATTTTCCCCTTTACATGTCATTACATATTCTACTACTAATAATGAGATGTGAATTCAGATTTGGCAACCTGCAGGAAGAAAACCAATGCAAATTCAAATCAAACGACCCCAATGCAATTGAAAGTGTCAACATTTCCCCAGAACTTCGCTCGCTCGCCCAACCAATGCTACACGAGCATTTTCTAGTTATTATAAGAAGACACAGTAGGATTGTCAGGATTCTTTGGTTTCACTTTCGTTCTTTATATATGACAGTCTATGGGAAAAGGGGGCACTTCACGCAAAAATTGAAATTGAGATATAGGCTCCAGAAGTAAGTCGTAGGAAAAATTCTTTCTTTCTCCTATTTTTGTTTTTTGCAGAATTAGTCTTAGTGACCCTTACTCTAAGTCTACGCCAAATTTCAAATGCCGTAACAACTTAAAAGACCCCAAGCGTGCCGTGGAAAGACAAGCTACTTTTTATTCTCTCTCTCGTTCTCGAAGTACAATAAACGGGGAATGGGCGGAGTTTCAAACTAGCAGCTAAAAAAAAAATGGCATAGCTTTGAGAATAGTGCATGCAATCTACAGCTTACCTCTGGTTGAAGTTTACTACTACATGGAGTAGAGTAGCCAAGGATTCCGACAAAACAGGCTGTGAGATGCTCTGAAAGCTAAAAAGAACTCTACGCAAACTTCGTTAGTCGCCGTTAAAACGCGGCTGTACGATTTAATTGCGTATGCGGAGTACGCCGTTAAGTATACGGAAACATTAATTATACCGGAAGTGGAAATTCAATTTATGTTTTCTCGATTTCTACTTCAATTGCTTTGCTGAATACAGCCCAGTTCAACTGCCAGTTTCTCTGCGCATGGAAGGTTTTACCCTCCAGTATTTTAGCACTAAGTTGAGATAAATTGTAGCTTTTTATTAGCATAAAAAACTCAATTTTTTTGGTTTGAGTGAAGTGCCCCCTTTTCCCATAGACTGTCACATATATATATTCCATGTACACAATGTTTATTTTTATGTAAGTGACACTTGAAATAACTCACCTTATTAACCCTAGGACAAATTACTGTGGTGAAGGTATTTAGCATAGAATAGACCACTAATTACACTCTCAGGATTTTTTTTTTCAATCACCTCTCGCTCCTGAAAATAAACTAGCCTGCTCTTGAAATATTTTGCCATAACACACTCTGATAAGTATTATTTATTCCATGCTAGTATCTTCACAATGTTATCTTTAGGTATGATCGTGAGATATGAGCTAACTCAGGTTATCACATAGTGTTATCTCATGGTTGTATTGCTCAAGCTCATTACCATAGTAGTCATTGCAACCTGCCTGGCTTACCAGATTTCAGGGGTTTTAAAGCTACCTTACTCTAGTGGAGCCTACCCAACCAGGTTAGAGCTGCTGCTAAAATATCAGCTGGGGGGGGGGGGGGGGGGGGGGTGAGGAGCCCCTAGAGAGTTATACAGCCAATATTACACCATAGGTTACCAACAAACTACTTCAGTAAAGATATTTAGCATGGAGTTACCATGACAAGATATTTCACTCTCAGGCTTTATTTTCAGTCACCTCTTGATCCTGAAAATAAACTAGCCTGCTCTTGAAATATTTCGCCATATCACACTCTGACTCATGTAATAAGTATTATAAATCTATTTTTTGCAGAAGTATACTTCATGCCTCTATGCTAATGTTAGACTTTCCACCAGAACCTGTGGTCATTTAATCATTCAATGTAATACCGCCCAATCCCAAGTTACCCTCCGCTATCTATCTACTCACGCGAAGCCAACTCTCTATTTGTACGTGAATCAATTAACTTTCACACCAAAAATCTACCAGTTATTGTATTTATAAATTGGGAATGAATAATTTGTTTGTATATCCCAGGTAAATAACTATGAAATAAACAAAACATAGGAATCATAGACTTTGTGTATATGTAATTGTTATTATGTAATTAGTGTTAAAATTGCCAGTAGTATGTAAACAGTAACCATGGCAACAATATGGTTTATATTATTTTTAATGAACACAGTGTGCAAGTAACATAAACAATATCCTTACATAAAAGGATATAGTAATATAGACTTGAGTAATGATATACAAATTTACTACAGATAATGTATTTGTTTATTATTTAGACATTCCCACTAGAACTAGACTGGATGCGTGGTCCTGACATGCCAGTGGCTATGAGTGGAAACATCCAATCAGTAGAGATAAATGATACAGTGTATGTTGGAGGAGGAGGGACTGTCAGAAATGAGGATGCCTACATAGTGATGGCCTACAACACTCAGTCCTGCCAGTGGCACACTCTACCTCCATACAGTATCAGGGGGTTTGCTATGACTATCATCAACAACAAACTAGTTGTGGTGGGAGGAAGAAATAGAGACAAGTCTGATAGCAGTGAGCTAGGAGAGTGGCAGCCTGACAGCAACCAGTGGACACACCCCTTCCCTCCTATGTCTACACCTCGCTGTTGGCCTTCAGCTACTTCATATAAACATTGGCTGGCGGTGGCTGGTGGTTGCCATGGAGTTTGTTTACATGCTAGTGTTGAGGTACTTGATGTATCCAACATGCAGTGGTCCACTGGACCATCTACACCAACACCATGGTACACGATGAAGTCTACTACAATAGAAGATACCTGGTACCTCATGGGGGGATGGGGGTGTGATGAACAGAGTTGTCCTGATGTCTATAGTGTATCTCTGGAGGCTCTTGTTTCACACTCCTCATCAGACAGTTCCAACATATGGAACAAACTACTACCTTCACTCAACTGTACACGATCCTGTCCACTAAACATTGGAGGATCTCTACTGACAGTCGGTGGTTGGGACGAAAAGAGTAAGAAGTCAGTGTCCACCATTCAGCGCTATGTCCCTGAGACTAATACCTGGGTCCAGGCTGGACAACTACCACATGCAGTACACAACTGTACCTGTATCATGACATCAGACAAGGTCCATGTTATGGGAGGATATGATGGGTACAGCAGACTTAAGAAACTGTTTACTTCTACTATTCACTAATAAATATCTTTGTTTTTATGGAATTGTTTTGAACAAGTGAGCTATTATAATTTTAATATGGTTTCCATGGTTACTGTTTATTTGTTATCTAAAGAATAATTAGCAAATTGTTATATTAGCAATAGAATTATTGTAGAAGTTAGTTACAAAGTACGCAGTGGGTGTAACTGAGTAGCTAATAATACAACACTTACTATAGCTATTATATATATAGCTATATTATATTTATTTATCCCACCCTAGATATCTTCACAATGATATTTTTAGGTACATGACCAGTAAAATAACTCACGATATTTCAAGCTGTTATTTCACGCTATACTGCGCAAGCTCATACCCTGGTAGTTATAGCAACTGGCCAAACTTTTTAAATGTTCTGTTTTACTGCTACCTCCTCTGGTGTACCCTGCTCTTTACCCTGCTCTACAGGGTTAGAGAAGCTGCTAAAATATCAGCTGAGGTTGTGGGTAGCCCCTACAACCAACTTTATGACTGAGTTACCCTTCTAACTACAGTTAGTGAAGATGTCTAGTGTGGAATAAACCACTTAATATTACACTTGTCAGAGTGTTATGGTAAGATATTTCACTCTCAGGCTTTATTTTCACTTGCCTCTGGCTCATGAAAATAAATTAGCCTGCTCGTGAAATATTTCGCCATATCACACTCTGACTCCTGTAATAAGTATTATATATATATTTTATTTATTTTTTCTCACAGTTTAAATTTATAGTAACAGTTGCTGGCATTCATTCACCCCACAGCATACAGTACTACATTAAATGCACTCATATTTTTTAATTTCTCACAGAAATAATAAAAATGTGCTCCTAAAGTGGGTGTGGTTTGTGTGATGTCATGTTTATGACTTATAATTGATAAAGGGCAACTAAGCACACCAACATTAGAATAATGACACCCTGATTATTGTTTTGCTCTCTAAATGTAACTTGAACTGGTATAAATTATTCTCTGATAACTCAGAGAATTGAGCTAATACTAATGAATTCAATACACAAACACACACATACATACACACATGTATGTTCATTAGAAGGTGACCTTTATTCACATCACGAACATTCAGTTTTTACTAGCTACCGCAGGCCGGCAAAAACTACAATATTCCTGATTCAGTCATTCTCGGGCTGAAATAATCAATAATAGCAAATTTTTCTTGTTCTAACAGCCAAAATTTTAATTAAAACTTAACCTGACATTTTGACTTCTTGCCGAAATCCTCTTCAGGGGTCAACTGAGGTCACACTCTGTGGTGATACAATAAAACAATGTAAACAGCAAGAATTCTTGAGTGTATGCCTACATCTTAGAGGGTGATTGGCATGCAGCATGGATAGCCAGCATCCTTGAAGAGCCTCTCCTTTATACGGATACTCCCATCTCTCTTTACTTTGTAGTGAATACCTTTCTTTTGAACTGGGACACATCATCAGCCGTTTCGAGTTATAGTCTCACTACCAATACCCTTTACCTATTGCTATGCTGGGAAGCAGGCCACTTTGTGAGTAATTTAATCTCCTTAGAGTCACGTATTCAGGAAATTTCATGTTTTAAAAATACTATAGACTACCACATAAAAGTTGTGATATATAGCTCATCATAGTTGATCATTCACATCAAGGCATTATTGTCTGGCAATGGCATTGATATCACTAATGCTCCCAGTCCAGAATGATGTGCTCTGAAGTGCACTCAAAAAACCTCAATTCTACACACAATAGTTACATAGAACAGGTTTTAGTGTAGCCACTGCTCCATCCTCGTGAATAGTAAACATGCATTACCTATATTCATATAATAGGTAATAGTTAAACAATTGCTTCGAGGAATTAGCTATTGTTGACAACTGTCCCGATCCTGAGGGCGAATGCCTCGGGTGGGGGCAGTTATCTAGCAATAATTTCGAAAGATGCCAGTTTAAATATTTTATACTACAGTTAACTTTTTGAACATAGTAAGGTTGATTGCCTACAAAACTCCTAAATCACCGATTTTTTTAAAATTCAACTATCAGCATAATTTTCAAATTATTAGATGTCTATAGATCACCAACAAGGTAAATGGTGTCCAAGACAAGTTGTCCAACAGCATCAAAACTATCATATTATTCAGATGTTGAATATTCCACACATGTTATATTTTAATTATAAATTGTTATTATAACAAAAATGATATGATGATTGAATGGGTAAGTGCAAGTTGCTATGGTGACAGTGATTGCAGGAAGGGGGGTGGGGCAGAGATCTTTTAGACTGGATTCAGTGTGCCATCCAGAAGTGCTCAGTATGACAGAGTTCAGAGCAGTCAGCCATTCCTCCACTTCATCTGCACTCTCAGCTGCCAGTAACAATCTGTGTGATATTCACAGGATGTTCAAAATATAAACATGAGGAATAGAAAACTACAGACCGTGCTACAGTTCTTCAACTTTAACCCATTCGATGCCGACTTTCTTCAACACTTCGGGTGTTTTTAGAATTTGAACTAGATTTTTGAATTTATACCGCAAAGCAACTGCAAAATATCTACAAACAAACAGCCAGGCATGTAAAGTAGGCAGTAGTAGCTTTATAACAAGCAAAGCTACTAAAGTCTGAAAATGAACCTGAACCAGTCCATCTTACAGCAGGTTTCAAGGTGACTCCGAGGAACTAGCCCAATCAATTACTCTCAATGTCCGGTAGGAAAAACTTTATCCATATTCTTCCAAAATGCTGAGGGATCTCTATAGGCTTCATATACTTTCTATTTGAGTGTTTGAAGTCCGTAGGCAACAAAAAAATTGGGTGCTCGGTGTGCTGAAAATTCTCGGTCAAAACAATATCTCGATCTCCATTTTCAGACACAATAAAAAACAACAACAACTTTTATTTTAACCCTCTCGTTCCTGAATTGTTTGGATTCGCGCGGAAAAATCTAACCGTCGACCGCGGAATAGAGTATTACCGTTTTATTTTTTTAACTCGATGCTGGCTGGGAAAACCCCATAGCAACCATATATCACTAAATAGACCAAGAGTTTGGGATTCCCCTCATTTTTTGATTGAGAAAATTGAATAATCATTAGGCCATCTACTAATACTTCAAAAAAAAAATTGTTTTCCCCCAAAAAATCCACTTTTCCCATCAATAAAAAAATAAAATATAATAGAAATAATATTGTTTGATACATTTTATACCAATATTATATTAGTTCAACAATAAAATATGTTGTTTGTTGTGTGTGGTGCTGATTGTGATAATGTAGGAGACATCTATGAGTGTCCACAAGGAACATATGCAATCGGACGTCGAGCTCCACTACAAAACAATTTCATATACACAAAAACACAGACAACAAAGATATTATTTGTAATACAAACAACAAATTATTCATGCTCCTATATAATTTGCAACTATATGATGTATTGTATGCAACTTCCTACAGGATTTTTGTTTGGGGGGGAGGGAGGGGGGGGGGCTCCGAGTGTACTTCGCCACACTCATTTTTTGGAACCTACACTACTTTGATGCACATATTAGCATAAGAGTCTATACTTCACACTGATGATCAGTGTTCGATCCTATGCTCTAAACGGCTCAGTAATGATAGGAACATAATGAGATACAATATCAGACCAAAAATAAATGCTTCCAAACTGTTATTTCTATTCAACTCCCAAAATTCTAGGTGGGGATCCCAGGGCTAGCCTCCCACTGTATGAACCCCTGGTATGTATACTCCACACTGTCCATGAGATAAACAATCACCGTTGTATTGAGAAAGTGTAATTTGAAAATGAAAAGCAGTACAAGCACACACGTGGAATTCTACGTGTCACATACTGAACGATCCCTCCCAGGTTAGGATCCGGAACCTCCATACAATACCAAAAAAACACAGACAACAATGATATTTGTAACACAACAGCTGGCCTCGCTGAATTGCCCCCCCCCTCCCCGTCATTGCTTTTCACTGACATTCTTGTGCCATAATCCCCCCCGCCCCCCCCACCCCCAACTGGACACCCAAATATCAGTAAGTTGAAATGAAACTTACCCAGCATGGATGATTTCACAGACCGAAAAAGACCCCCCGAGTTCGTTCTCTCCCAGGTTGGATCCGGAAGTGCCACATACTGTTTGTTCATGGTTGCTCTCTCTCTTTCCACAAATGCACGCACACACACACACACACACACACACACACACACACACACACAAGAAAAAAGAAGTTACAGGTGAATACAGATCATAAAAATAAATGTATAATTTATTATACATAAATTGACTGGTGTACACACACACACACACATGAAATTCAACTTACATAGGCATAGTAGTCACGATCCAAAAAGATCCAGAGTTCCCTCCCAGGTTGTATACGGAAGTGCCACATACTGTTTGTCCACGGTTGCTCTCTCTCATTCCACAATGCAGGCACGCACACACATACACACACACACACACACTAGAAAAAAGAAGATACGGGTGAATACAGATCATAAAAATAAATGTATAATATAAATTGACTGGTGTACACACACACACACATACATGAAATTCAACTTACATGGGCATAGTAGCCCCGATTGGAAAAGACCCCCCCCCCCCGAGTTCGTTCCCTCCCCGGTTAGATCTGGAAGCGCCAGAATAACATTTCAACTCCACGCACACACATATACATCGAGTGTGAAGCTCCACTACAACACCACAAAAACACAGACAACGACAACACAATAACAATACATATTACAACTTTTGGGATGTTCAGGGGGGGGGGGGGAGCAGCCACAAATATCAAAGTCTGTGGTCCTTCACACAAAAGATTATGGAATATCAATGGGTGTGTTGTCATCTTTCTTCCACTCTCCCCCTACCTCATCCACCCGACTCTTGTTCTTCGGTTCCCGCCTTCTCCGACCGCGAGGACGTCCAGAACTCGGAGCAGGAGGAGCCACTTCCTCTTCTTCATCACTGGAACCTGCTGCCTATTCGTGTTTCATCATTGGAAGACTCAGGTCCGGTATCCTCTCCTTCATGACTGGAAGACTCTGCTCCTGTCGCCTCATCTGCGTAATCGGGGTCGGTGACTGCATTCACATCTGGTCCTAGTAGTATATGTGGTAAAAACTTTTTTTAATTTTTTTGAAAATTTGAAATTGTTCAAAAAACCACAAGCCACTTTCAAATCTCAAAACTCAATGAAATATATATATATATTATAGCTAAACAGCTTACTCTATCTCAATATAGCTATAAATAAGTCCTTTCCACAACAGAAGCTTGCTATTTTTCTAGAGAAAGACAAGAGAAAAACAAGCTTACCTCGATCATCTTCTTGACTCCCATTTTCAGTATAAGAGTTGACGGGGTCTGGTCTACCAACCCTGATACAGGGCCTCCTATAGCCCTAGACGTCGTCTCCCTTCTCTCCGCTTGATCCTGAGTCGCTGAAGTCAGCATCGAGCAAGTCTAAAACTTGCACCACATTGTAACTAGTAGACGCCATCTTCCAAAAAATTACTTTGAAAAAAAAATTTTTTTTGCATAGTTACCGAGGTCACACGACACGCTCACTTTTTTATTATGATGTAATAAGCATTACCTAAGATTGTATGTAATAGGGAGGTCCCCAGTTGAACTGGCGATTTTATAAAAAATGGAGAAGACAGTAAGTCAAACCGCAAAGTCTTGGTCGGCAAAGAAGCGGTTGTTTCAATGTGTTATGGAAGGCTACTGAGCTCAAGCAATTTTTTGCTGCTTCTACAAAGCTCTGGAGATGACTGGATCCATAAATGAAGCTGCTGTGAAGAAAATAACTTTTTTTTAAATTCGACGGAGAACCTATGTTTTTTTTTTGCCAAGGAAGAAATAAACGCAACTGCTGTGAGGTACTGTCGAAGCAGCCCAGGCTGAAAGCTATTTTAGATGCTTCTCCAATGCATTGGGCACCTGTGTATGCAATCTGTAGGTTCTAGCAATAAATTAACTATTTTTTAAAATTCGGAGAAGCCAACGGGTCTCACCCCGCTTTAAAGCGGGATCCAGAACGAAAGGGTTAAATCTGGAGATTGCGGACCTGTTCTCGCCCGCATATATGCAGTTATGGCGTCGAAAGGGTTAATTGTTTCGTATCGTTAAATGAATTTAGAAATATAACATAATACATTTAATCACTTCTTTTTAAAATATTTTTTTCTATTCAAATACAGACAAAAAATTTATCATATTCACTTAGTTAGCCAATACAGCTTAATGATGTTGAATTGATAAACATGAATGGCTACACAATGCAGCTAACATAATACTTCAATAGGACAATTCCTGCCCGCAACATATGTTAAATCATTTAAAATGCTTACTCTTTGTCACTGTCTCGAGAAGAGAGAGGAATAATGAAAGCATTCTTGCAGCCGCAGTATATGGGAGAAGCATTTACAACAGTCTTGTAGCATTCAGACAAGTCCCACTGGAGAGACGGAGGCTAACACACACAATACAACCATTGCTTATGGAACATAACAGCAACAACTACAGTAGCATAGCAGCAGGGAGAAGGGTGGAGGAGGGGGTTGCTGAGGGACTCTAGCTACTCCACTATTTTAGAAGGGAAAGCTGAGCACCCCTTGCCTCCTTCCCCCCCCCCCCCCCCCCCCCCCCACACACACACCTACCTCCCCCCCCCCCCCCTTTTTAGACCAACTGTATTATTGGCTGGCAAATTATTAATAAAAATTGAACAAAAACTGACCTCACTTGCATATGATATTCAATTTGTCAATCACCAGTATTTCTAGTGTCCACACTCTATTTATGTAGCACAACTTATTTGTAACTCCTATTACATCTGCCACAGCTAAAAGGAAATTTATCAAGCAACTAAAATTTTTTTTTAGAAAAGTAATTGTTTTAATATTGTATTAGCCTCACCACAAATAGTGAGCTAGTTGAGCGTCTGAACTATGTAAGCTGCACTCACAGGTAGCTAACTGTCAGTTCTTACCTCCTGGTCTCGCTCTTCTTGACTCGACCAGCAAAGTAAAGATGAGTCCTTCAGCACAAACCAGCCACGACTCCATGAAGTGGAGCCATAATAGTCCTGCAATAAAAATAAGGTCACCCACTTCTTTGTGTATTGCGTGTTGTCCACTCCTTACCAAACATCTAATAATGCACACACTGCCCTTTCCACAAGTATCTTATGTATATGCTTTTATTCCTTAAACACTAGCTATAATTTATGTATTCTCTCTCTTTCACAGGCTTTTTTTTTAACAATAGAGAATTAAAAGTATTTGGTGAAAGACGGTATTGCTTAAAAAAAGCCTGTGAAAGAGAGAGATTACATCTAATGAGTAAAAAGGCTGAAAAAGAAATGATCTATTATTTGCACATTTGGTAACTCCTTACCAAATATCCTTCCACTGGTCCAGGAACCAGTCTGCCTTCATACAGTGGGTCTGCACTCACTGCCAGTTCTACACTGCTCACTATGTCCTGATTCTACACATACATACAAACACACAAACAAACCAAATGCACTAATGTGATGATTAAAGTTTATCTGCAAAACCCACTCTTTAACCAGCTCTGTCCCTCCTACTTATATTCAATAAATGACAAAAATCATCACAGGAGCTAATACTTTGAAGCTGAATTATTTCTATAAATATCATTGATACTAACTAACAAACCAATTACAAAATTTTTCACCATAAATACGGATATTATATTTAATTCTCCTCAGAACTTACTGTAGTTAGGTAAGGTGTGATCTGAGTGAGGCTGTCCCTGGTGAGGACCTCTTCTCCAGCTTGAACAAATTCAGACTGGATCACATTCTCTCTGGATAGAGTAACTAAAAGAATACAAAGTAACTTAATTAGAGCTGATTATTGTAAGGAGTTTCTACATCATTGCCTGTGTTTGGTGTACATGTACTTATTAGCAGACTTGCTCGAGAGGTCTCAGTGGCATGGTCGTGGCCAAAAATTTACACGGTGTGTACCGCAACCTTAGATTAACATTCGGCACTTGCATAAAGAACTGAGAGGAAATTGCTTAGTCAAATTCTTGCCCATTGCAGTTGGACTATCCACCTGTCCCTCTTACAGGTGCATGTGTGTTCCATAGGATCATGGGATGGGATGGACAATGGGACACACACGCATCTGTGAGAGGGACAGGTGGACATCCCAGGGAATGTCCCATAATCTCACGGTACCGGTGGATGGGATGGACATTTTACTGCATTTCTGGACACTTATGGATTTCTTAAGGGAGTGGCTGACATCCCGTGGAATGTCCCATGGGATTGTGGGATGGAGTAGACATTTTACGGTATTTGGACAGCACTAAAATATTATGAGATTGTCATCCCTTACCTTTCGGTGATTCTTCTTCCTCTTCCTACTCCTCCTTTTCCTCGTCATCCGTAGATGGTCTCGTACACTAAAGGCAATGAAAGAATGAATGAATGAAAAGAACAAAAAACGTTATCACAAGTTGTAATTCCTTACCAATAAATATCTGCTGTTCCTGGTGAGTGTGGGCACTCTCTTTACCTACAATAAAGATGAGGGTTACCATAGCAACCCATGACATGGAGACCTTCGACTTACTGATTGTATTACTTTAGACAAAACTCGTCTTCTCTTCTGCTTGTTGTCATTACACTAGATATAAGATAGCAATAATTGAAACTAAATTATACGACAGCAAAAATTCAAACTAAATTATTTTGTTGACAACTATTATATTATATTGTTATACAGCTGTTGACATGTAACCAAAGCTTTGCATACATTCCAGCCATAAGGATGAGATATATAATGTACGTGTTATCACATTTACACACTAATATCCATATTTCAATCACTAGTCTTGACAGAGTGTATGGAAACATAGCTACACAGTAACATATGGTAAGGTAAGCTTAAAGTCATTGTTGGATCGTCAACAATGCTATCAATACTTACCATATGATACACTTCAATAACTAAGACAAAGTTAGGAGGTATTTCAGGCCTACAAACACACATACATACATACAAAGGATTCTAAAAAGACCTTAACATGTAAAACTTCCATGATAATGTTTATGGACCTTCTTCATTTATTGAATTTTCACTCCAACAATCAACCAATTTGCTAAGTCTGGAGTTGTGGACTTGCCAACATAAACTTATGCAAGTGTAACAACATTGAAATCAGCTGGCAACGAGCTGCTAACAAGACCACTACGGTTTCACTAACAGTTTAATCAAGTATTAAAGTATATTTATTCAAGGCCAACAATATCTTAATTAGTTATCCAATTAGAAGAAAAATTTTAACCAGCAATCCATAATTAAAATAATATGTATCTACAAATTCCTTTTAAAAAGGTTGTTTTCCCAGTATTTCGTACGTAGATAAATGTTAGCTTAGTTGTATTCTATGAAGCTATAAGTTGCAATACTTGAGATGCCCATGAATCATTGTATATAATTTAAAAAAACACAACAAATAAACAACAACAAAAAAACAAAAATTATACAGTATTATAAATTATAATTTATAATAGTTTGGAACCAGGCGACACCGAAAACTGAGAAACTAAGCAAGCACTCCTGAAATGCCTGCCAAGAATAGTCTCGCAGAGGCACTTTGATGAGAGGATTCAGTGATTGTAGCACCTCTTCTGCACTCTGGATTTTTAGCTAAGAGGTGAGTAAACAGCATTTAGATTTAGTTGACAAGTTATATGTCCAAACTAGTAGTTTTAGAATAGTTAGCTACAGTTTTAAACAAAACTTGGGAGACCAGAACAAACAATACAGTTCATAATGTTAACCAATACTTAATCTGAATTTCTTGTGTCCTCGCTAATTTTTACGCTTTAACCCTTTCGTTCCCGAATTGTTTGGACGCGCGCGGAAAAATCTAATCTTCTACTGCGGAATAGTGCATTACCGTTTTATTTTTTTAACTCGATGCTGGCTGGGAAAACCCCATAGCAACCATATATCACTAAATAGACCAAGAGTTTGGGATTTCCCTCATTTTTTGATTGAGAAAATTGAATAATATTTAGGCCCTCTACTATTACTTAAAAAAAAAAAAAAATTTCCCCAAAAAATTCCACTTTTCTCATTAATAATAAATAGAAATAATATTGTTTGATGTACTTTATACCAATATTATATTAGTTCAACAATAAAATATGTTGTTTGTTGTGTTTGGTGGTGATTGTGATCATGTAGGAGACATCTATGAGTGTCCACAAGGAATATATGCCATCGGACGTCGAGCTCCACTACAAAACAATTTCATATACACAAAAACACAAACAACAAAGATATTTGTAATACAAACAACAAATTGTTCATGATCCTATATAATTGCAACTTTATGATGTATTGTATGGGGTTTCATACAGGATTTTTGTTTGGGAGGGGGGGGGTGGGGCTCCGAGTGTACTTCGCCAGGTCCGGCATCTTCTCCTTCATCACTGGAAGACTCTGCTCCTGTTGCCTCATCTGAGTCCTCTTCCACAATCCCTCTTCACAATCGGGTCGGTGACTGCATACACATCTGGTCCTAGTAGTACATTCTGGTAAAAAAAATTAAATTTTTTTGAAAATTTGAAATTGATCAACAAACCACAACCCACTTTCAAATCTCAAAACTCAATGAAATATATATATTATAGCTAAACAGCTTTCTCTATCTCAATATAGCTATAAATAAGTCCTTTCCACAACAGAAGCTTGCTAGTTTTCAAGAGAAAGACAAGAGAAAGACAAGCTTACATCGATCATCTTCTTGACTTCCATTGCCAGTGTCAGAGTTGACGGGGTCTGGTCCCCAACCCTGATACAGGGCCTCCTATAGCCCTAGATGTCGTCTCCATCTTCTCCGCTTGATCCTGAGTCGCTAGAGTCAGTATCAAGCAAGTCTAAAACTTCCACAGCACTGTAACTGGTAGACGCCATTTTTCCAAATTGACTTCGAAAAAAAATATTTTTTTGCATAGTTACCTGGATCACACGACACGCTCAATTTTTTCCTATGATGTAATAAGCATTACCTAAGACTGTACGTAATGGGGAGGCCCCCAGTTGAACTAGCGATTTTATATAAAAAAAAGAATACAGTAAGTCAAACCCCAAAGTCTTGGTCGGCAAAGAAGCTGTTGTTTCAATGTGTTATGGAAGGCTCCTGGGCTCAAGCAATTTTTCGCTGCTTCTACAAAGCTCTGGAGATGACTGGATCCATAAATGAAGCTGCTGTGAAGAAGGTAACTTTTTAAAAAATTCGACGGAGAACCGATGTTGTTGTTTTTTGCCGAGGAAGAAATAAACGCAACTTCTGTGAGGTACTGTCGAAGCAGCCCTGGCTGAAAGCTATTTTAGATGCTTCTCCAATGCATTGGGCACCTGTGTATGCAATCTGAAGGTTCTAGCTATAAAGTAACTATTTTTAAAAATTCGGAGAAGCCAACCGGTCTTCACCCGCTTTTAAGCGGGATTGGGAACGAAAGGGTTAAAGCAGCCCCGGGGGTGGACATACATTGACCTCTTTGCACCTTGCCATATACATATACATACCAAAATCTCAATTGAGACTTGTTAGGAGAGTCTTGCTTTGCTTGCCAAATTAGCTCAATATGGAAAAAAAGTCCACACTGAATTAATATTAGTTCAATATGGAAAAAACTCACTAACAAACCCTTTACCAAATAGTTTGCTGTAAGCCCTATATATGTGCACCCGGTTCAGGAATATTTTGCGATTGAACGAATCGAAGATTCCAGGAAACCTTGGATGGGAAGTATCGGGTGAAACTGGAATCTTTCCTGGCCCATGCGCGTACACGAGTCGTCACCCCCAGCCACACCTCTATCCGACCTAGTCCTTTCCACCCACGCAGTGAGCTCCATTTTGCTTTCTCTGGGAAGCAAGCCTTAGAGCGTGGGTCTTGAGCTGTTATAGCTGCGATCGAGCTTCCGACATTGCTGGACAGGTTAGGGAAAGCATTTATTGTTGCTCAGACTTCCCATTTCAATACTCTATTCAGAGCTGGGGTGACTGGTGTTTCAGTGAAGCATAGGCACGTCTGCATGTGTTGGAAGAAGCTGCTGATGATACTGGCTTAACTGTGCCACAAGTAGTAGTAAGTTATGAAGATATGACTTAGTATAGAATGGCTATTTTATTTATTTGGTTTAGAATTGTGTGAAGGAGAAATAGTAGAAGATAAAGCATACCAGAAACACTGAATCAGTGAAGACTTTTCAAGATACCTTTGACGTCCTGGCAGAATTTTCAACAGGAATAGAGGAATAGGCAAAATAAGATGGTTAGATGAATTGATATTTAATAATGCAAACTAAGGTTCTTTCAACCTGTTTGCAATAACTGTGGTGTAAAATAGTTAAACCACAGCAACTTTCGGAATTATTGCTAGATAACCTCAGGATCGAGTTGCTAGATAACCACCCTCCCCCTAGGGCTTCCTCCTCAGGATCGGGTTGTTTATCAGTGATAATTCCTCAAACACATGGTTAAACTATTACATAATAAGTAAATAAAAGTTAAACCATTTGTTTGAAAAATTATCGCTCCATCCCGAAAAGGGCATTTATCCCGAATTGTCATGGTTTAACTATTTTATATCATGGTTATACCATTTCATACTGTGTAAGTGACCAAATATTAATGGCAGGTTTTGACGGGAAAATTTGGTCCAACATTAACAATACTAGCAAGTACCCCACCACACAGTGGCGCTTGATATATTGCGAAGTAAATGCAGGTAGTATAAATTATTTTTATTCATTATCATCCTCTACCACTTGGTTAAGGTTGCATCAGTTTCTCTCTCCTGCTCTCCTTTCTCGGCTTTTCTTATCCCCCTCATTTCCTTTCTTCAGTTAGTCATGGAGTCCCTTCTCCTTAGTCTCTCTCTCTCTCTCTCCTGTTTCTGAGTCTCTTTGTCCTTCTGTCATGATTGTGGACTTGGTTTTGCAAAACTTTTGCTTCTTTACCAAACTGTTAAGCTCATGAATTATTCATGAATACGCACCATCATTGTTACTGACGCACAAGTGTATTTATTATATAGATAGCATTGCTTAGTGGAATGTTTAGCTTTGGTTTTTGTCTTCAACACAATTTACAGAGAGCATTGGCTATGATGTTGTAATTGAAACAATACAAATTTGAGGTGTGTATGGAAAACTTAACACACACACACTCACCCATATGCACGCCACAAGGTGGTGTTTCAATAAGCAGCTGCCAGGACTAAGCTGTTCGTATTATTATTATTACTAGTGGTGTGTTTCAACACAAAGTAAGTGAGATAACTCAGTTATATTTTAGGATTTAGTAATATTACATTCTCAAAAATTTAGCAGCACTCTGAGGTCAAAGTGCACTTGTCATGTAATAATGGTATTTTATTAGGAGCTCTTATGATCTGCTACGCATTGTTAAGTGGTAGAAGTTATAGTGATCTAGCTACTTGTTGTGTAACAACGCTGATATGGTAGTGCAGTCTTATGATAGGTCTCATAGTCGACTATGTGTTGTTGATCAACTAAGTAAACTAAATTTCAAGTCCTCATACCCCAAGGATAGCCAGCTTTTATAGACACAAACATTAATTCATTAGGATTCTTAAGACGCTCGCGCAAGAATTACAGGAAGCTGAACTCATGTGGTTTGATGAGTATGATACTGACGTATGTGTAACAATGAGAAGTTAGAAATGATGCAACGAGCAACCGAAGGTGATATGTGAATATGATGAAGGAAGAATTGTGCTTGCTAGCTAATGTGGAGTGATGGTGAAATGATAACTAGTGGAATGTTCAGCTTTGGTTTTTGTCTTCAACACAATTTACAGAGAGCATTGGCTATGATGTTGTAATTGAAACAATACAAATTTGAGGTGTGTATGGAAAAGCTGAACTTGACAATTATTATGGTTATTATTATTATTGTATCCTATGGGGTAGGCACCCACTATCACTACAGCGCCCAATCTGTCCATTTCTCTGATAATATTAACACCCAGGTCTCAAATTGCATACACGAACAAGTATTCCTTGTCAATTATGTGGCCAGCAATAGAAGTCGTTCTTCTGCTGTGCCATTTCAAGAAAATTGACGGCAGTGAAGGCAGACTTTTCTGACTAGAATTTCAATGGCGAATGTCCAGAATGCCTTCAAGATTATTTGAATGTGATGTCTTATGTTAAAGTCGAGTAAGTAGTGCAGCCTGTGCAGATTTTCAATAAGAGAAGTGAGGATTGAACAGGGAAGGCAAAGTCCACAATCATGGATTGAAGTACAGAAACACTGAGAATCAGGAAGAGGTACAGATAAAGGAGCAGAAGGGAATCCATTAACTCAAGAACGAGGGAAGGGCTCAGTAAGAAAGAGAGCAAGAGAGGACAAATGATGTAACTAAACCAAGTGTTTGAGAATTAAGAGATTAAAGTACATGTACCTTATGCGACAGCGCTCCTAGTTTGTGAAACATGTTACATCAAGCGCCACTGTGTGAAAGAGTACTTGATACTTATTACTATTATGCGATGTTTATTATTATTATTGCTATTATTATTGTCATTTTTATTATTATTATTGTTTTGGTTGCTATGATATTATAATTAGTATGAGTAATAGCACAGGTAAACTTGATATTAGGGATTAATAGCACAAGTAGTGGTATTTCAATAGCTCTACGAGTGCTATTGATCCCTAATAACACAGGTTACCTGTGCTATCACTCGCTAATAGTAGGCCAACTTTTTAAAAAGTCATTTGCAATTGTAGCTACACTGTATCATCGTTCACTCACTATCTCCTTATTTTAGGATTAGCTTCCGCTGGAACTTCATTTTCAACATTATGGCTCCTCCTAATCTGTTTAAACATTCCGTCTAATACAGGTAGAGCTTCTGTGGTAAAGAATGACATTGTCTCCAACTAGAAACTACTCGAACTATATGTTTCCGAGGCTAACACTACATGCGTGCGCACTTACCCGTACTATTTCACTTCGCTACCGTGGTATTTCACTTAGTTTCCACTTAGTTACCGAGGTATTTCTACGTGCTATTTCACTTTCCCTGTGCAATTTCAATTGAACAGCGATTTTTCCTATACATTTTTTAATGGAAAACGTACGTGCCATATTATTATTATTATTATTATTATTATATTATTATTATTATTATTACTATTATTATTATTATTATTATTATTATTATTGTGATTACTTGGGGGAACCTGGTATTAGATTCTTACTAGTGATGCGCTCTAATAGCGAAGCGAGCGATGCACGTTCCCTGTAATTGCAGCTATTCCAGGCTACAAAATACTGTCAAAGTGAGAAAACAATAGTGGTGGCTTTTTTCTATGATGAAGGCTCCTGGTACCGTAATCCTCAGGAATAGTCTAATAAATAAATTAGGAACATTTAATGGCTTTTCAAAGAGAAAGATTCTTTACTTTGCTACCTGTTTCTGTTTCGTTTTAGCTCTCCTCCTCCTTGCCCTGTTTTTTTTTTCATTTCTTATCTCTCTCCTTACTAATTTTTCTTCTGGAGTTTCTAATGCCCTCAAAGCTCTTGACCGAGCGTTTCTAACGTTTTGTCTCTCTTTCGCAGAATTTGTTTCACTGGGCATCGCTACTTCGTACGGCGGGTAAACAAAACAAAATGTTGCTAAGAAGGTTACTCGGCCCGCGCAAGCGCGTAGGAGAAAATTTGCACATGTACGCCCACGCAAGAACAAAAACAATACCTAGACCTAAATATATATATATATTGCGAACTCATTAGAGAGTCAGCTCCGCTCGCTTCGCTGAATTAACTGGTTTTGATATGTTCCTCTCATCTCCTTCACCACACTCACTATTAAAGCACTGGCCAGGGAGAAGCGAGTGGTATGTGGCAGAGTTCAGTCAAATACATTGTAATTGTAATTAAATACATTTTTTTGCAGTAATTTCAATGTAATTGTATTTGAGTGAGTATGAGCTCTATGTATTTGCAATGTGTTCAAATACTAGCAAAATTTAGAATTGCAAAGTTTGGAATACGTGCATTGCAAATACAAAACAGAAATGAAAAGAGGCGAGAGAAAGTATGGGCAAGTCCCTCAAAAATTACTGGGGAAAAAGAAAGTGGAAATACCATTTGGATATTTAATTGGAGGTCACTGTGTGTGTGCACGCATGTGTATGTACATGTGTGTGTGCATGTGTATGTACATGTGTGTGTGCATGTGTGTGTGCACGCATGTATGTGTACATGTGTGTGTGTGCATGTGTGTATGTGTATATGTGTGTGTGACAGCAGATAACGTATGTGACATACACATAACACTGTCGTGTTTGTTTTTGTTTGTTTTTTGTTATAGTTGTGTTTACAATGGTTGTGTTGTTTTTAGATTATTGAGCTACAGCAAATGATTTTTTGATTTATTTATTTTTTTAGAGAAAAGAACACCATCAGTTGAGGCTGTCTAAATATTGATACGTCGCACCAGGACAGTGGCAGCATCTGGGATCACTCCAGGACAGTGGCAGCATCTGGGATCACTCCAGGACAGTGGCAGCATTTGGGATCACTTCAGGACAGTGGCAGCATCTGGGATCACTCCAGGACAGTGACAGCATCTGGGATCACTCCACGACAGTGGCAGCATCTGGGATCACTCCAGGACAGTGGCAGCATCTGGGATCACTCCAGGACAGTGGCAGCATCTGGGATCACTCCAGTACAGTGGCAGCATCTGGGATCACTCTAGTACAGTGGCAGCATCTGGGATCACTCCAGGACAGTGGCAGCATCTGGGATCACTCTAGTACAGTGGCAGCATCTGGGATCACTCCAGGACAGTGGCAGCATCTGGGATCACTCCAGGACAGTGGCAGCATCTGGGATCACTCCAGGACAGTGGCAGCATCTGGGATCACTCCAGGACAGTGGCAGCATCTGGGATCACTCCAGGACAGTGGCAGCATCTGGGATCACTCCAGGACAGTGGCAGCATCTGGGATCACTCCAGGACAGTGGCAGCATCTGGGATCACTCCAGGACAGTGGCAGCATCTGGGATCACTCCAGGACAGTGGCAGCATCTGGGATCACTCCAGGACAGTGGCAGCATCTGGGATCACTCCAGGACAGTGACAGCATCTGGGATCACTCCAGGACAGTGGCAGCATCTGGGATCACTCCAGGACAGTGGCAGCATCTGGGATCACTCCACGACAGTGGCAGCATCTGGGATCA
>WLWD01002041.1_pt1 | contig 29098 bp, 22 predicted proteins | sample 6712731 | NCBI WGS metagenome assembly WLWD01 (sample SAMN12718690, study PRJNA576275) | sponge metagenome | isolation source: marine sponge | host: Mycale hentscheli | place: New Zealand: South Island, Marlborough, Capsize Point | collected 2014-11-01
AAGACTCAACGTACGACTTTGTGAGTGATTTTGACACGTTGACCTTCCCAGGAAAAAACCAGTTGATCATTGCTCACAAGATCAGCAAAGATTCTTCAATTTAACTTTCATTTTCCCACCACAAATATTGTCAAAGTTATTCCGGTGGTCACAGACTTAGAGCAACAGTCAATACGCTTTACTGATGGAATTATATTGCAATTTCCATATAATTGCTGCACATTTTGTGTACCTAGCCAGTAGTACATGAAAGTCATTGTCAGATTAACCTACTCCATTATAGATTTTTTTCCCCTATATTTCAATACATACATTATTATAGAGGGATAGTTGTGTGCCCACCGTTTGCAGAATGCTAAGAATTTATATGATGCAAAGGAAATTGATTGTACGTACAACTGGATTAGCTACAGAGGAAAATACATTTAAATTGACTTCAAGCGTGGCGTATTATGACCTTTCTCTCCTGTCGTTCTGTTGGGGGCACATTTTCATTTCTGGGTGATATCGGTGGTTTTTCTGTCTCTCCTATCTGGTGTGTGTTTCTCTGTCAGGTGGTGTTTGCTCCAGAGGAGTCGGTGAATATATTCAATGAGGTAATCAGCGAGGAAGAAGGGGAGGGGCAGTCCGACAGTGACACTGACTCTGAAGAAGAGTCCCCGAGAAGAAGTCGTGGACCGTCTTCTCTTAATAACGTGAGGACATAATGCTGTTGTTATTTTTTATTAGAATTTTTTTGTCTTATATAGTCAAACCTTGTTTCTCTGGGGGTGCCTGAAACTTTAAAAATTCCCGTATTTTAGAGAGAGAGAGTGAGTGAGTGAGTGAAAATTGTGTGTGTGGTGTAGCTATAATACATACAAAAATGATGTCATTTCAGATGGAAAATGAATCTGTTTGAAAGTTATAACTCCGTGAGTAGCTTCAGTGAGTGTGTGCATGAAAATAAAAGGCTGAATTGCTGTCACTTGTTGATCTGATTAACATAGTATTAAAAGAGGGTATTAAAATTGCCAAAATTTAGGCCATTTTTCATATTTCTCATGTTATTGCTCATGACAGAGAAAGGGAGTTAGGGAAAACCACTGTCAATAAGTAAATGTACTAAATCCTGTATTTAAGAGACGTGTCCCAAAGGAAATATAAAATTCTTTCCTAAAAGTTGGAAGCCCTTGGAATGTGCACCACCACTGTGAATCCATTTTTTATGTGTACATTTGACATTTTCAGAGCTGGCGATGTTTGGTATAAATGAAGTGTTTTTGCAGAAGGTTTAATGAAGGACTTTGACTCTGTTTAGACTTCCTCTTTAATGTTAGTAAATTATGACGCTTAATAGCAAATTGCTTCACTTCTTGTTGTTAAGAGTTTCCTGGTACATGGCAAGTCAGCCAGGTGACCCTGTACCAGCTAACTATAAACACATGTGCAAGTTATAATAATTTAACGATATACAAAGTTGGGAAAGAATCCATTGAAGGAGTATTACTTTGTGACATGGGTTTAATGGGTTGGTGTGTGTGTGTGTGTGTGTGTGTGTGTGTGTGTGTGTGTGTGTGTGTGTGTGTGTGTGGTGTGCGTGTGTGGGAGAAGGAGATGGGATGTAATGACTTTGGTATTTCTTCTTTTCTTTAACAACTATCACACATAATTTAATTCATCCTTCTCCCAACCTCAATTCACCACCCATTTTTCTCTCTTTCTGGTCTATGGATCAATTGCAAAAATAGTAAAATAGGATTACATTTTGGATGAACAAAAAAGTTTAAGAGAATGGACGAGGTAGAACTCACTAGAATAACAACAACAACAACACCCCAGGATATGTGGCTAAATGAAGTGGAATAACTCATTGCACGCACACACACACACACACACACACACACACACACACTTCACCATGTTTTTCCTCCCTCGTCCCTCTGTGTATGAAATTAGTCCCCACTTATGGATGCAGTGTGCCTACCCCACTACAATGAGTTGAATAGTGTTTATTTGCCTGTGAATGTGTATGCTTGTGTAAACTTGTGTATGCTACAGGGAGAAACACAAGAAAAGAAAGTATTGAAACAAGGCTTCCTCTTGAAGAAGGTAAGCATTCATTTAAAAGTCATCTACTAGTCTTATAATTATGTTCTCCCGGTTTAGGGTCAGAGGCGACACAACTGGAAAGTGAGGAAGTTTGTCTTGAGAGAGAAAGATGCATTCATTCGATACTCCAAAGGGTCAAAGGTGAGACATATAAATATGATCACACATGCAAACTGTTGCAGAAGAACTTGTGCCGCACTTTACCATTTCACACTTCCATTTACCTTGATGCTAAGCACCATAAAACATATGCCTAGAGGTTTTTTATGACGGGATATATGATGCTGACCTGACCTGAGTACATGTGCTCCCTGCACCGGTATAGTACAGTAGTCACTGTTGTTGTTTTCCTGTTGTTTTATGTAATTGTTGTTATGTACTTTTACTAGCTTGTTTGGGTGTAATCAATAAATTGGTTTAATTCAACAAATTGGTAAATCAAAACTTGAATATATGGTAAAGCTCAATTTTGATAAAGTGCGAAATAAAGCTCAATAAATTGGTAAATTAGGTAAAGTTAAATCAATTGGTAAAGCTCGATAAATTGGTAAAGCTCGATAAATTGGTAAAGCTCAATAAATTGGTAAAGCTCGATAAATTGGTAAAGCTCAATAAATTGGTAAAGCTCGATAAATTGGTAAAGCTCGATAAATTGGTAAAGCTCGATAAATTGGTAAAGCTCGATAAATTGGTAAAGCTCGATAAATTGGTAAAGCTCGATAAATTGATAAAGCTCGATAAATTGGTAAAGCTCGATAAATTGGTAAAGCTCGATAAATTGGTAAAGCTCGATAAATTGGTAAAGCTCGATAAATTGGTAAAGCTCGATAAATTGGTAAAGCTCGATAAATTGGTAAAGCTCAATAAATTGGTAAAGCTCAATAAATTGGTAAAGCTCAATAAATTGGTAAAGCTCGATAAATTGGTAAAGCTCGATAAATTGGTAAAGCTCGATAAATTGGTAAAGCTCGATAAATTGGTAAAGCTCGATAAATTGGTAAAGCTCAATAAATTGGTAAAGCTCGATAAATTGGTAAAGCTCGATAAATTGATAAAGCTCGATAAATTGGTAAAGCTCGATAAATTGGTAAAGCTCGATAAATTGGTAAAGCTCGATAAATTGGTAAAGCTCAATAAATTGGTAAAGCTCGATAAATTGGTAAAGCTCGATAAATTGGTAAAGCTCGATAAATTGGTAAAGCTCGATAAATTGGTAAAGCTCGATAAATTGGTAAAGCTCGATAAATTGGTAAAGCTCGATAAATTGGTAAAGCTCAATAAATTGGTAAAGCTCAATAAATTGGTAAAGCTCAATAAATTGGTAAAGTTCAATGAACAGGTAAGGCTAGATGATTCGATGAATTATTAAAACTCCATTAATTGGTACAGTTCAACCAATTAATAAAGCTAATTTATCAAATTGGTAAAGCTGAATAAATTAGTAAAGCTCAATTTATGTTGGTAAACAATAAATTTGCGAAACTGGTTGATCTGCATACATATTCTCATATTGATTGCAGGAAAGTCGAAGTTTGGGGGAAATTCCCTTGAAGGACCTGACTGTTACCAAGAAAGATGTAGACAAGTCAATGGACTTAAGTCACAATCCAACCATCAACCACAGGAGCACATCCACCATCAGGAGCTGTGTCATCAGCAGCTCTTCCTCCCTTCCCTACTACTCCAACAAGATGCTCAAATCCCGCCTCGTGCTCATCACCGCCATAGGCGTTCGCTATGAGTTGGAGGCCAACACGAGAGAGGAGCGAGATTCATGGGCGGAACAGATCAAACTTGCCATTCAATCATATTAATCACTTCAGGCTGTCATTCTGTTCATTGCATATTATAAATTGACCACAAATACATTTGAATTTTGAACCAAACAAATTTATATATTGAACAGAATTAGTGATCACTTGACTACTTTCTGTAGGATTAGGTCACCTGCTGTGGGTTTAAATTGGCTTCACAACATTCCAGTCTCAGTGAGTGGTATGCACAGAGTTTAGGTCATCTTAAAGGAGGCTACTTCTCGAGACTATGAGCTAGCTAGCGATTATAATTATACCTAAGCTCTCATATAGTCTGTATATTAGTGCTGTTTTACTTTAACTAAAACTAAAACCAAAACCCATTTGTTTTGGGTTGTTTTTTTTTCTTTTGGTAAAAACAATTTTGAAATAAGCTGAAAGGAACATGAAACAACTAAAACTAAATATTTTAAAAGGCAACGAATTCAATTAAAACTATATAATTAGCTACCAGTCAAGTGGGTGTGGAATTTGTTATAGTAACCAAATTTACCTTTAATCATGCTATTATTAATATTATTAAGTGAAAAAGTAGCTAAACATTTTTCTTAACTATATAAAAATATATATAGCTATAGTGTACTTTGTGTAGCTAATATTCCCTCAATTTTATAGAAATATGTTATTTTAGAAGTAGTTTGGAAAAAGTACATGAATTATAGCTATTTCTTACTGAAGAATTTGCTAAGCGACACAAGTTAACCAAAACTAAGTCAATTAATAGTAAACTAACTATCTTCAGAAAAAAAAATTAGGTGGTAAAACTAGCTAACCAGCTAAGCCTTCACGATTTCTTTAGTATGAACAATGAAGCTAAGAATGTCTGGAATCTCTGAACCAACAACACTGCAGTATAGCTAGCTATATACAAATGAGACTCTTAGCTCAGCTACCAACCAACCCTATGGTGTGTCTGCCTTTCAGTCTCTTTTTTCTTATCTTAGGTCTTCTCATTAACTGCCTATTGCCTAAATACTAGTTCTATCACAGGCTGAGCTAACTATTGAACTCCTCATATAGCTAGCTATAGCTACTAGACTGAGAAGTGATTATTATGGCCTAGCTACATGAAAAGAAAAAGATAAAATAGCTATTATATTAAATAGCTAATTTTATTTGAAATTTCTTATGTGATGTTGATTAATTCTTTTAATCTAAATTTTTAGTAATTTACCTATGATTCTGTTGCAAATGTTCTCATTGCTTAAAAATAGTTGAGTAGGAAGAAAAGAAAAATAATAATAATATAATAGGACCACTATCCTCCTATTTCAGAATCATTCACAATGGTCTCCAATCATTCAATTAAATGTCCTCACTTGCTGCTCTGGTAGTCATGTTCTACACACACTCACTCAGTCCATTCTCAAACGCTTTCCTAGCAATTCCTTGATTATAGTGTTTGCAAATGAGATTCATTATTTCCATGGCTATCTAGACTGATGTGTTGTTAGCTACACACCAGTTAGGTGAGGTGTAGCTCACCTCGGAGCAACAAAGCTATCTAATTTAATCTCTTAAGTATGGTTCTTTCTAAATCTTAGCTCTCTTTCCCAAGACCATTGCTTTAGAGGCAGTTAAAAATATATGATTGGAATTTTTGGCTTAAAGCAAATCCAAATGTTATATGACAAGCTGACAGAGCATAATATGTAAGCACGGGCTTACAAATGTGGCTTCAATGACAACTGTGTACTTGTAACTGTAGACTTAGTAGCTCTTTAACGATAATAATAGCACCATTTCTCAGTACAGGGAAGCCAACATGGTGCTAGTATATATTAGGCAAGCTAGCCAGATAGTACGACAGTAGCTATCAGAGTTGATTTCAAAGTCACAATAGTTCCAGCTTACAATGGGAGGCACTACCACTAGTTCCCTTAGGGAGACTGCAGAGCTACCCACTCATAAAGGACGCTACATCTATGGCGACATAATCGGTAAAGGAAGCTACGGAAGAGTTCTAAAAGCCACGGATACAGAGACTGGTGACATGGTGGCCATCAAGATCTTGGAATTTCAGTGGATGAATGGGGAGAACAGGAAACAAGAGGCGAGGAATGAGGTCGACATTCTGAAGCAGCTTTGCCATGAAAATGTGATTAGTATTAGAGACGAATTTGAATTTCGGAAGTGGCATATAATACCCAAAGGATTGGCTATAGTGACTGAGTACTGCTCCAATGGATCACTTCTGCAACTTCTCATTAAGAGACGCTCATTCGTTTCAGAGGAACAAAGGTTCATATGGTACAAGCAGTTGGCGTCTGCTCTGGTATACATTCACAGCAAATCTATTGCTCACAGAGACATAAAGCCAGCCAATATATTGGTGGACCAATACCAAAGGCTGAAAATTGCAGATGTTGGCATTTCTAAAGTGCTCCATTCAGATATAATGTCTCCACAGGACACGAGTTCCCTTTACATGCAGACCATGTGTGGAACATACCCTTACACAGCGCCTGAGGTTTTTGAAGGCCACTACACATTCAAAAGTGACATCTTCTCTATGGGTCTCGTAATGTATGTGATCTGCGAACTTCCACAGAATTTAGTGCCTCAGGTGAAACAAGATTTAGTAATACCCCAGTTCTTGCACACTTTGCATTCCCTGGGATGTCAAACTCCTGGACTCGGTCTCTATTATAAATACAATGGCAAGTTAGATGCCATGGGAGCAATGATGATCAGAAAGTGTAATGAAGATGAAAAGAGTATCTTCAGCTGGATTCTTCAGCCTACCTATGAGAGTCGTCCTGACGCAGCTGAAGTCCTCGATATGCTCAACAGGATAGAAGAGGAAAGGAAGAGAAGGAAAGAGGATGTAGAAAAGGCCAAGAGGCAGCAAGAACTTGAAATGGAAAGAGAAACAAGGTGGCCAGAAAGTGGGAGACGTATGAGAACGAGACAGAATAGAGAAAGACATCAAACCAAGTGCATTGTCATATGATTAGGTTAAGTGTTACTGATGGACGCGTATGTGATAAACAGTAGCTTGTCCCATGAAATCAAAGCACATAGTTGTTAGTAACAAACCCAACATAAGAAGCAACATATTCATGAGAGGTCACAGTAGCCAATTCCTCATCTGTCACTCGAGCTTTGGAACACATCATTGAGTATTTCCTAGGTATTGTTCACACTAAACTTATGTTTTTATTACTATGTGTTAGTTTTTATTAATATCGCTGCTAAAATCTATTCTAATTAAGGGTTTTTTGTGTCTTTAAGTCAGTTACCTGCAACGGCCATTTTTTTACGAGTCCTACTATGCTCTAAGTACAAGTAGAGCTTATTGCCAAACAGAAAATTGCAGGTGCAATGTTGTAAGTAATTTGAATTCTTCTGACTAGTCTGAAAATTTAAGGGTAGAGCTCTAAGAGGGATGAGAAAGAAGTGTTCCTACATCTATGTGCTCTTTTTTTCTTTGTATTTTTATTTCACTGAATTAGCTACACATTTTATTGCCTGGCTTGCCACACTCATGAGTTTGTCTTGTTAAATATTGTGTATACCAGGATAACATTCCAAGAATTTACCCAGAATCATGAATACAATTCAGGATCTGCGCAACTGTGTAAAGTAAGGTACACAAACACGCAGGCGCAGAAAGAATAATAGCTAAAAACCTCAATTTACAGTCCGCCCCAGGGAATTAAGTAATCATTAGCCACACCTACGTCAACTGTGTTGCTGCAAAAATGGCAGAAATAGCTGCGAAGGAGTTGGATTCGCTAAAGAAAGCGAATAAGCGCGCTTCTAAGAAAGGGCGCTATACCTACGGGGAGGTAATAGGGGAGGGTAGCTTTGGAACAGTTCTGAAAGCTACAGATACGAAGAACAACGACACCGTGGCTATAAAAATTCTGGACTTCAAAAGATCTTGTAAAAAAGACGAAGAAAGTGCAAAACGGAATGCAAATAGAGAAGTGGACATACTCAAGCAACTCAGTCACGAGAACATCACTTGCATTAAAGATGACTTTGAGTTCCAGAAATGGCACATCATACCAAAAGGAATTGCCATAGTAATGGAGTTCTGTTCCAAAGGATCTCTGTCAGACTTGCTTGGAGAATTGATGAAGACAGGTTCCTCTGTTTCCAAAGAGCAGAGACTGATATGGTTCAAGCAATTGATGTCTGCGTTAGCTTACATCCACAGCAAATCCATTGCACACCGAGATATAAAACCCGCAAATATTCTTGTAGACAAAGATGACAGGCTAAAAGTAGCGGATGTTGGTCTTTCCAAAGTGCTTCATGGAGAAGAAATGCTAGCGCAGGACACCAGTTCTCTCTACATGCAGACAATGCTAGGGACTTATCCTTACACCGCACCCGAGGTATTTCAAGGGCACTACACCATAAAGAGTGACGTCTTCTCTATGGGACTGGTCATGTTTGTAATTTGTGAACTTCCCCCATACTTGATACCACAAGTCAAGCTTGACTTAATAGAGAATGAACTCAAACACTTAACATCGAACCTTGCTGGTCACATCCCATGCCTAGGCCTTTATTACTTAAGTACTTTTAGACAGGGTACAGAGGCTTGTGCAGCCCTAGATGCCATGACATCCAGTACCTGTTTAGAAGATGAAAGGAAACTTTTCAACTGGATGCTTCAAGCACAGTACCAGAATCGTCCGCAAGCTGCCGAAGTCCGAGAGAGATTAGATCAGTTGGAAAAGGAGAGACGACAAGAAGAGGAGAGGAGACGGCAAGAAGAGGGACGTTCAACATGCATTATTCTGTAGCTGTTCAGTTTTCACTGTATAATATAAAATGTTACAATATAATTCAAATACATTTTCATTCAGTAGTCTTATTGGATTCATGGTGGTGCCTCAGAGTAAGACCAGTAAATACATAACAGTGTAGTCACCCCTGGGCTGTAGATTAAGTTATAAAAATATTTAGCTAAATTTGAGTTGAAAATATTTTAGCTCCAATTTTGTGAGGATGACTATGGCTTCCTGATCAATTTGTTCCGAACAAGACAAGCCTGTCTTCAGGCAAATTGCTACTACAGCTAATCATTTCAATCACAAAGAGGAATGTGAACACTGCATGTATGTAGAAGCAGCCGCCCTGAAATTGCATCACCATAATGACTACAACTATTTTAACCATTATGGTTGTTAATATGACTTTATAATAGTTCTATGTTTTCACAAAAAATGAGAAACATCACTTAGCTAGGTAGTTAAGCTAATTTGCTGGTGCATCCATTATAAGAAAAGCCAATTTATATACAAACTTTGTTTTTTTTTATGCAGGGAAGTATAACATTCTCAATCACATGAAGTTATATACTGGTTTGATGAAGGTCAATTATCAACACAAATATATTCTGCTACACATCCAGCACACCTCTAGTAGTACTGCTCTTTCTGTGAAATGGATCTATTACAGTATGTGATAAAACCCACATTTTTACCCTTTTATCTGACTAGTTATGCAAGTAACTCACTTTCTTCATAAACTAAACTTTGCTCCTCAGAAGGCAATAGCCCAAAGTAAATTGTTATAAACTTAGTGAAACATAATAGCTATTATAGTCTTTATATACAAACTTGCAATGGACTTTTCAACAAAAGAGATTAGGTCACATGACTGGACTGACCCCTTAAAAGTGGAAGCGAGCATTACAACTAAGTTAGGTGTAGATTGACTTTTATGAACATAACTAGTAACCTAATGATCACACAAGAACAAGTTCATATCCATATGGTTGGCAGAGCTCAATCGCTCTTAACTCAGGCTGGACCAGTCCTCCTTGATATAATATAGACAAATATACATTACTCACAATGTGATAAAATTGTGGGGCACGCCGGTGGTGAAATACTAAGACTGTTATCAGGCTCATTGTCTAATATAGCATTTCACTGAGACAACTACGCACGTTGCAAGCTATCAACTTTCTGGTGGCAGCGAATACCTACCTCTGGGATTAAGTTGGGGAAGCCTGAGTGTCAACACTCATTCCTTCATCAACACACCCCACAAGAATGACATTCACTGACTGGCTATAATTAGTATTTACCATTAACAGTTCATGCCGTGATAATATCTAATATTAATTTGAAACTTTCCACGATAGCTAAGAATAGCTATCAGGTATTAGTTCCATTATTTTGGTTTCTACTAAGTAGTAAAATGTGTGTGTGTGTGTGTGTTTTTTTTTTAATACACAAAATGTTTCAACCTTTTTACTATAGCCATCACCATCAGTGTGTGAATGATAATATTTAATTTATAGTGAAGTGACGTCACTAAAATTACTATCATTTACACACTGATGATGGTCATGGTAGAATGGCAAAGCATTTATGTATGTAGCTACTAAACAATTCCTTTTTAGGAATAGTGGAAGTTTGAACTAATAATCAACAGGTTCGAACAGTATTTTCTACTGGGAGTGAAAGACACTGTGTGGTGCTTAACCACACCCATTTTGGTCACACATACAACGATTTCATACTTTAAGATTCATGTTTAGCTAATTAACTTTAAAAAGTTCTGGAGGGCAGAGATTCTGACTGGGGGCTGGAAATCCCTGGGCCAGCCCCCCTCTGCATCAAACCCTGATCAATAAAAACGAATAAATATAACATAGAACTGTTGACCAGACTGCTATTCCCTAGTCAGAAGAGAATATAATATAAGTCATATCCAGTGAACAAATATGTGTGAGTGCATGTGTGTGTGTGTGTGTGTGTGTGTGTGTGTGTGTGTGTTACAGCTTACTGAAAAAGCACAAACAAAGACTTAAAGAAAACATTTAACTGCCCTTTTAGTCAAAAGTTGCAGAGAGGTAACTGTGGCATTATTGAAACCCTTTACCATAGGTAATTTCAAAATGTAAAAACCTATCCTTATTTATCTAATTAGGCAAACACAATTCGTCATTAACATTAAGACATTATTATTATTGGAAAGAGTTCAATAGAGTGCAACTAAATACATTTTAAGTTATTATAATATTCCTTACAAAATTAAGACTATTACATCTATATCATTAATGTACTAGCAATTACTAGACCTATTATTTTTTTGTTAAATGTCTTAAGCATCCATCTGCATTCAATTCATTTAATGTATACCATGTCACTTTTCTTTCTGATTCTTCAACTAATCCTAACTTTAAGCTCCTGCCATAATGACAGCTGTAATTACCAACAGAGTTCTGTAGTTGGTACTGGTCATTGTGACAAGGAGCTGGTTTTTATTAGAGCTCCAAGTTAAACTGAATTCATGAGCCAATCAGTCATATGAGCCTCAAAGAGACTTCTACTAACTTGTATTCCTTTATCATGAGACATGCATTTTTTTTTGTTTGTTGTTGTTATTTATTTATTTATTCATTTAATGTGTTAAAATTTAGTTTTCATCACCCCCCATGGCAAAGCTTGGTCTACCACCATAGAATCTTCTAGAATGTCACTTCTCTCTCATATATACAAAACTCTTCATTGTTATTACATGTGATTACAATCAACAATGAGGGGTGGTATGATCTAGCTTTAAACTTGTCTAACTATTCTACAAAAATAGTGCACAATAGACTAGTACCACACACAGCAAATAAGTTAAATATTTATGTTATTTCTGGAACACCAGATCTTATATGACCCAATAATGGCCAGTCTGGTAGTCTCTCTCATAAGTGACTTTGTCACCGTCTTGGACAAACCAACTATTTGTCGTAATTGACTGAATTCACTAATGTTGGGTAAGCCACGAGATCCTACCTCAATTGTCAAGAAGGTAGTTGCATATCCAGAACCTTTGATGCGGGACACTAGCTCATGATATTTCACTTCTTTCCTTTTAGCTGCTTCTTCAAGGAGTGTATCGAAGGGTATTGTTAACTCCAGCAGTGTTACAGACTTGGTTGTGTCATTCCACAATACCATGTCCGGTCTTTGATCAGTAGCTGCAAGATATTGTGGGAAGCTATATTCAGAGCCTAAATCTGTGGTGGTCTCAAATCCCTCTGGTAGATTTAGAATGATAGTCCTGCTGATCTCTGCAAGGACAAGGTCATGCCTTTCATTGTACCTTCTTAAATTGAGAGCCACTTCACAGTTGTTCAGTACGTGAAGTGAAGTTTGTTTTTCCTTTTTGCATAGAGGACAAGTAGGGGTTTCTTTTTTCCCCCAAAGATGAAGGTTGTCATTATGTGGAAGGGTGTCATGGGCTGCATTTAACACAAATTTCCATTCATTTTCAGGAATTGTATTTAGTGTCTGGGCCCAGATCTCTGCTGCTCCTTCCTTGCTCGACTTAATCATGCCCCCCTGCCTTGGTAAATTAAGTACTGTCGACATGCACGATGTTATTGCTTGTTTCACTACAGCATTCCTCCCAGCACTTGTCAGTCCTTTTCTAGTGCAAGATGGCATTTCCTGCATTGTATTCCTCACTATCACTGTTCACTCTTTTGGAGTTCTCTTCTGCCCTTAGACCATCTTCTGCCACTCTGCGCACACAGGGATCTCTCTCTCTCTCTCTTCTGCCCTCTCTCTCTCTCTCTCTCTGTTCATCCTGTTCACTTAATATTCATTTATAAGCCATTTATGTTTCTATTGATTCTTTTTTAAGTCTTCCTTTGAGCTTGTTCAATGCCATTGTCTGTGTAAATGTTTTACAAATGAAGGTAGCTAGTGGGGCATAAGCTGATACAGAACAAGGGACAGGATTCTACTGGCAATTTAATGGTGATACTTAACAATGTTCATGCTGTGTGCCCCTCAAGGTGCCCGCACACACATACGCATGTACACCATACACTCACTGTATGCACTGTACAACAGCTATGATGATTCACACATCATCTGCATTACACAACACACATTTTCATTCAGACACGGGCACACACAAACATCCACTCCCGTAAATTTTGAGTTGCCTTTCTTCTTCCAGCGAGGTATGTCTGCCACAAATGGGTAGTTGGGAGAAGAGGACACAAAATTAGAAATTTGGTATTCTGGAGATGTCCCTCTTGCTACATAAAACTGAAAACTTTACATACTGAGCTCAAGCAGATTAGTCACATGACTAGTCACATGATTAGTCACATGATTAGTCACATGATTAGTCACGTGATTAGTCACCTGATTAGAGCGACCAACCCCACATGACAGTTAAGTTAAACGTACCATTGACTTCAATGGACTCAAATGAGTGACTTTGAGGACATAGTAATGAGAACACAAAACCAGTTTGCATTCAAAAGGAGCTGGGCTGCTGCTTGACTCTGGTATGGCAAATATAAATTACACACAATGTGATTTAAATGATATTTGCTGACTGGCTAAATATGTTTACTAGTGAAGGTTCATGTTAGTCTGGCGTAGCCGACCCTTTACCTCTTCTATATTGGGGAATGGGGGAGGAAAGGGTCTGGGGACAGTAGTACTAATGACCAGTTCTAGCGCCAGATTCTGGCGCTAACCACTAATTTTAAAAGTTTACCGCAGAGGTTTACTGGCCTCCAGTAGCGCGCGTCTGTGGCAATGTGAAGCATCCGGCTTGCACCAATAAAGCTAAACAAAAATACTGATCCAAAAATGAAAGCATAAAATTATCACATAAATATGTGCGCATGCGTGGTTTAAAAGATGCTGAGCTATAGTTGTTGTTCTGCAAAATGGAAGAATCCCAAAGATGCTCCTTTGCAGTAGATGTAGTTGCCTGCATAGGCTGTGGGTTAAATCTTTCCAAACTACCCAAGGACAGAAGGAGGATGCATGGATCTCACTCAAGTGACAATTCTAGTGAGAGAGTGTTAGAAGTTTGGAGAGAACTTACTGAAAGCGTAGAGAAGCAAGAGGCAGTAATGTGTCGCCACTGCTTTAGAAAGTATGAGAAATTAGCTAAGCTTTTGTCTGAAGTAAGAATGAGCTTGGAAAATTTGAAGGAAGCTAACAGAAGTTCAATTTCTGATCATCCTGGTACACCGAGCAGAAAAAGAAGCAATGAAAGTAATGTCATGGCAGCACGAAAATATAGAGTGGAAGTTCAAACTATTGATTCAAGTTCACCTCCAGTAGCTGTAAGTAGTATTCATGACTATTATGAATTAGTTAATTGTAAGCGGTGTAATGGAGCCTAATTAGAGGCCATAACTTTAATATGCAGTAAATCACCTCTAATGAAAATGTGATCTTTGCTCCTATGGTGGGTCAAATTGACCCACAAAATACTGTGGTCAAATTTCATTTTTTTACCCTAGCTACCAATTGTGCAACCAAGGCAACAAAGCTGTCATTGAACAGGAAATTATTCTGAAGTCTTTGCTAGCTCTATAGCTCCTTCTATTGTGAAGTTATCACTTTAGAAAGTGGAGCCTTGACTTCTAGTATGGCAACTAAGGCTGTATTCACCGCTAAAGAAGTTCACCTGCTTCTAGATGAGAGTTTAGCTGAGCTAGAGCAAGAATGTCTCAGTGAGGATGAACAGCAAGACAGTGAAGATGATCAGATATTGAATTAGTAACTGTGTGTATGTGTACATGTGTGAGCATGTGTGTGTGTTGCATCTTGAACTTATCTATTATGTTCAGACAAAATAATCTTGATTCTGGAATCAAGACCAATCAGCAGTTCCATATAATGTTAGTGGAACAGCTAACCAAGTCTCTTTTATTAGCTAGAGCAAATCCAGAATCTGGTGGTGGGAGGAGGCACATGTGCATTGGTGTTTGTTTTGAGAAGTTTCACATCCTTGTAACCATTTTTTCATCATTTTATTATTCCTAATGTTTGATTTATTTCTTGGTTGGTGTAAATGATAAAGCTTTTTCAATTGGAACCAATGAAGTCAATAGTTTGTTCTGAATCACAATTTTTTTTTTTTTATCTACCTCATTCTATGCCCAAGATACAACAAGAAGTATAGAGAAATGTTAGAGTGCAATAAAATTCGGATGTAATTAAAGTAGGTGTGGCCTTTTATAATAGTAGGTGTGGCCTGTTTAGACTATTAGAAACCTTCAATAGGGCAAGTGCAGCTTTACTTCAGAAGCATATGTATTTACTTGCCTTTATTAGAGTCTTTATTAATATTTTAATGACCTTTGTACATATTTTTGTAAAATCAGCCTCCTGGTATTCAGTAGTCAATGAGTTAATTTGTGAACTTGTATTGTGATAATTTGAAAAAGCAAAAAATGTTTTTGATATTGGTAATCCGTATTTTAATCTCCTTGACTCACATAAAACCTGAATTAGCTGAGCGCAGAGTCGAACTCAGTGTGTATGTGCGTGTGTGTGTGTGGTGGTTGTGTGGTTGTGTCCCCGCCTTTCCCACTACCACACTTCATCTGGCTTTTTCTATTTTTTCAGCCTCCCACCAGCACATCACTTGCTATGAGGAAAGCTTGTGAGTTCCTAGCCGAGCTTTTTTGCACAGCTCACAGTGCCTGCTAGTGCAGGGTGGTATCAAAAGAATTTACTTTTTTAATTTGTGTGTGTAAATGTGTGTGTGTGTGTGTGTATGTGTGTGTGTGTGTGTGTGTGTGTGTGTGTGTGTGTGTGTGTGTACTAGCCTTAGCTGGCTGATTTTACAGAAGCACTTCTGTTATCTATAAACATGGTGAATGAGTTAGTTACTTCAAAAGCGTGTTAATGTCTTAAATTCTGTTAAGCTTTTGACATGTCCAGCAAGTTTCCCACAGAGGTGCATAGCTAACCACTCCCCAATAGCTAACCACTTTCCATTACAAAGTCCTGCCTCTTGGCATTCATAGGTGTGGTGTGTGTATGTCTGTGTGTGTGCATGCTGTGTATGTGTGTGTGTGCATGCTGTGTATGTGTGTGTGTGCATGCTGTGTATGTGTATGTGTGCATGCTGTGTATGTGTGTGTAGTTCCACCAATATGTGCACTAAATGGAGCAAAGAATATGAAATGTTATAAGTAGGTAATTAGTCCACATGGTGCAATTAGCTATGCTGATTAACATCCACATGGATGAGGAAAGAAAGTAAAGGTTGATGTATCTTATTACTTTACACGTATAAAATTATGACTAAAGCTGTTTGATTTTGTAGGTGGCTATTGGCAACAAATCAGGTATAAAGCAATATCAACTGCAAACACCGCACAGAAGACACATCAGCAAAGCAGCCGCAAGAGGGCATAAGAAAGGTGTTGCTGATCAGTGCTTTGCTGATCCCAGAATAAGGGAATACATTATGCAGAAAGTTGCACGTTTGATACATAGTGAGATGAAGATGTTGTGTTCAGTTGAAGTAAATTCAGTACTCCAGAGAGATTGTAATGCTATGAAGGAGTTCAAATGGAAAGTATTTATTTCAGAGATTGAATGCAATGCTCCACTGATGTATCAAATACTTATGGCATGTACAAAAACCAAGCAACCCCGGTCAAATCGGGTGGCAGCTATTGGTATGTGTTTTGCAATTTTGTTGAAATACAGGTATTGCCGAATGAATTTAGTTCACAAAATCATAGCATTGTTACTGTATGCAGGACATAGTGGCAAACAGGTAAGAAAAATGTTTTTATGATGATTCAAATTAATTATACTGTTCGGGTAGGTGTATGAGAGGTTGCAGAAAATATTCCTGTCAGTTTCTCACAAAACAACAATAAGGATGGTGAAGGACTTGGGAAAAGATTATGACAAGCCTGTCAGGGAATGGAGGGACTCACTGTTGCCATCTCTGCCTACTGATGTTGAAGCTGTAAGTGATGATAAAGTTTATACAAAGGAAGGGGACTAAAATAATATAGCTAGATAATTGGGAGAGATGCATAAGTCCCCCTTCCCCACTCCCTGGATATGACCTTGGCTGTAATTTTTAAAACCTTAATATTATCGTCAATATGTAGGAAACACAAGGAGAACAGGGAGAAGAATTTGACAGTGCAGCATTTTGCATCTTTGATTCTTCTGAATCGGGCACTGAATCAGACACTGAATCAGAGTCTGAGTCTGAAGAAGAAATGTCTGAGCAAGAAGAGAATGATATTAACACAGATGAAATGTTCTCTTCTAGTGATGAGAGCTGCACATCAGATGATTTTGCTCTTGATAACATGACTGAGGATTCTCTTGTATCTCAAGAATTGCAGATTGCAAGACCACCAGAAGTATTGGAAAGATCTCTTCTAATACAAAAAGAATACAGCAAGCCAGCATGGAACGGGTTTCGTTTGTGTGGGGACAATTTAGATAAAAATGTTCGAAGACGTCACATGCGTTCAGACAGACAGACTGAGTCGCTGCACTATTTCTACTCGTATGGTGTCCTAAACAGAATAGATTTTAGTGCTCTATCTGATGTTAGAATTGATAATTCATGTTTAGATGTTAGATCAGTTGCTAAGTCATTGTTGCCGACACCACATGACGACCAATCCTTGAAGGCCAACATTTCCATACTGATATCCAGGATACTATGCACTCATCTTCCTTATTTTGGAATGACTTTTGATGGTCTTGTTGATTGGCATATTAAGCATCGTTATTACAACGAAATGAGCAGCAAATCAGAAGTGGTAAGCTTTATTCATACTAGCTTTACATGAGTGTGTGCAGAGACATCAGTTAATTATGTGTTGTTGTGTCAGGATATTGTTTAAGTGTTAAATTCCAAAAAGCGTGTGTATTAAATGTATGTATGTATAATGTATGTATGTATGTATGTATGTATGTATGTATGTATGTATGTATGTATGTATGTATGTATGTATGCATGCACGCACGTACATACGTATGTATGTATGTATATATATGCATGTATGTATGTACTACAGATTCCTCTTGGTGTCCTATTAAAAAATGAAGCAAAAGGAGGAGATATGGTAGATATAATGGCTCATTTACACCAGTTTGTTCCGTCTGTCTCATGGACTGAAGAAGTAGCTGTTGGCGAGGCTGACAGAGTAGAAGTGGTGAATGAAAGGATGCACAAAGTAATTATTGGTGGAGATCAGATGACTGCAGCTAGAGCCAAGTCAGCTATAAAGGCTAAACTTAATGGTGAAACACCATCAAAGCGGCTAGAAGGTCTCATTCCTACTTTGGAGGATTGGCATACAAAGGCAAACTTATTGGGGGTAAGATAAGTAAACAGAACGTATAGATAGTAGATGAGATTAATATTATCTTTTTCTGTATAGGTTCTCTGGAAGTACTATTATTCGGCCAAGTCAGTCACTGAACATGGGACACTTTATCAACTTCGAAACACTATTAATCGCAGTAATGTGGTCAAAGTGCCGATTGAGAGTTTTGACGCATGTGATGATTTTATCGTTTTGGTTGTAGAGTGTCTTATAGTTGCTGCTGCCATGAAAATGCTGGGTATGTCAGAAATGCATGAAATTCCAACTACAAATTATGCTCCCAAAGGTACAGATACTTGGATGGAGCCTGAATGTGAGAGAGGGAAAGTCTTAAATCATATTATAGATGATTTCATGAAGACATTTTTCTCATTTACGTACAACTCTTCTGCATCGGACCCTCAAAGCTCTTCTTCTCGTCAAGATGACAGGATTTACTTGTATGCGAAGCAAGCATTGAGTTTTGGATTGTTTTATCTGGAATTCCGAGATGCCATCAAGGAAGGAGATGGTGATCGAGTTTTGCGTTGCTACAGGTATATGCTGCCTATTTTTCAAAACTCGGGAAGAAAAAACTATGCAAACGAGACCCTAAATTTTCTTCTCAACTATGATTATATTTTATCTAAGCGCCAAGCAATGGAATTTATATGGACAAGATTCATTAACGTACATGGTTGTCCTGGGAAAAACATTCCCAATGATCTTCATTGTGAGCACCAGATACGTATTTGTAAATCAGCTGTTAAGAGCCTTGGTGCAAACAAGACACCCCAGTGCATTCAGCGAGTAGCAGAGGCCCTTGGAACAATATCAGCAGTAATGGACACTTTTGATGCAGACAACAAAATTTCAGATAATGGTTCTTCTGCTCACAATGTGCCGAACTCAAGAGCTGACATGAACATTATTCTAAAAGAGTTACAAGAAATGTCTATTTTCACTGAAATTACTGGCAGGTATTACCCATCTTTCCCCAATCCAAGGAATATTCTGCATGCGAAACCTTCAGCTGTGATTATTGATTGGATCCAGGGACATGTAAAATTTTAATGTAATTAATGAATTGACAATATTACAAATACACAAATGATTTTTGATTATCAAAACAAGATCCACATTGACAAACACGCTTACAAACATCACAACACATGCACTTGTAATCAGTTTGAAATGGTTTGTAATTGTCTATATTTTGAAATAATAAGTTTCGTCTGCAAATAGTGCTATTATTCTCGTATTGTAGCATTGATTTCTCGCACACAAATTTCCCTCCTCGCTTGTGGCTTAAGAGTAAAGCTAACGAGTGCTTTCCATCTCTTCCACCCCTACCAGTTTCTTGAATATAGGCATCTATGTCTTCGGGTGACCCCAAATGAATTACTTGCCTTACATCGCGACAATCGACTCCTAACCCAAATGAAATAGTTGCACACACTATACGTAGCTGGGATTCTGATCCAAATGATTTGATGATCTGGTTCTTTACCTCCAAGTCAGTGCATCCGCAAAACATTTCCACCAATCTGAATTTTGATAGGTCAGGAGCTCCAGTGGGGTATGTGAACTTCTCTTTTAGCCCATGCTTAAAATACATGTATAGACTACTACAATCATCATACCTTTGGCAGTAAATAATTGTTCTAGGTGCTCTTACTCCATCCGTACGTAACCGATCGAGTAAGGGTGCGAAAGTGTCTATGTTATTAAATTTACTTACGGCATACACAATATTGTTCTTGCAAGGTGACATTACAATAACAATAGGATTCTGTAGGCCAAGTATTTCAGACACGCTGGTACGAACTGTAGTAGTTGCTGTAGCAGTCAAGGCCAAAAGGTTGACAGACTCAGGCAAAATACTTCTGACTTCACCTATATGGGTCAGGATTGGTCTAAATGTTTCTCCCCTGCAATTATCAACAGCCAACATAAAATATACATCTTCTTGCATAGTTTTAATGTATAACTGGCTTGCATTTTTAGAAAAACCTATTGTAAACAACTTACCATTTCTTAACAGTATGTGCTTCATCAATAATCATTCCCTTCACTCTTTGTCTATAGTCATCTCTCTGCAAAAGTTTCCGCCACTTTTTCCGGAGAATCATCTCTGGTGTGAAAAACAACGGCTGATGCTCAGCTCTATACACACTGTCCAGCATAGCTGCACTGGACTCTCCTGTGACACTACCAGTAGCTACACCCTTGGACGAGTAGAGCTGCACCTATATGTACAGTTATCAGCTAGTTGATTAGCAAACTTCTAATAACATTAAAACAATATTTACTTGATCTTCAATGATTGCTGTTAGTGGTGACACTACTATGATGATGGAAGGTAGTGGTGGTGAGTCCAGTAAATAAAAAACTTCTGGCAAGCAGACGTAGCATAAACTCTTTCCATAGCCAGTGGGAAGAATTGCAAAAACGTCATGTCCTGTAACAAAGCTTACTACCACTTCCTCCTGTAAGCTCTTCAAGCCGCTGTATCCCAAGCGCTTAGCTACTCCTTCCGCCACCACTTTTACAGCTTCAGCTCGGTCTCCACTAGCCATACCTTTGTAGCCTCTCAAGTTTGCAGAAAAATTCGCAATCAAACGGCTATCCGTAATTAAACCTCTGCGGTAAACTGCCACAGACGCGCGCTACTGGAGGCCAGTAAACCTCTGCGGTAAACTTTTAAAATTAGTGGTTAGCGCCAGAATCTGGCGCTAGAACTGGTCATTAGTACTACTGTCCCCAGACCCTTTCCTCCCCCATTCCCCAATATAGAAGAGGTAAAGGGTCGGCTACGCCAGACTAGGTTCATGTGCCAATATTCAAAGTGTTGAATATCATTATTTTGTTCATTTTTATCTGCCTGTCCTGGAATATCAACAAATAAATATAATTATTCCAAACAGCTAACAAAGGATTTGAATTGTCCTGCGCATGTTAGCTGCAATTGTGTTTCTCACCTTCTGTACAACAATAACAACAACAACAACAATAACAAAAGAAACACAAGCTAGATAGCATTGTTTCAAACTTAAAACTTAAAAAATTAATGGGATGTAGATTAATACCATTGAAATTGCGTACAGTATAAATTTCACACAATTTGCAATTAGAATATACAAATAAAGGCTTAAAATGCAACAATGAATATATGATAGTCATTGGCTGGCCTCAGGCCTACAATATAGTGCAGTTTGACTGGTTTTCAGCTTCATTTCGTCTCCTCTCATTTTCTAACTCTGCTTCCATTCTTTCCTGTTCCATTTTTCGTGTTGCCCTTTCCATTTCTTCTAGCTTTCTTTTCCTGTCTTCTTCAACTTGCGCTAATCGGTCTAGAATTTCAGCAGCTTCTGGACGACTCTGATACCTTGCCTGCAGTATCCAGTTGAAGATGCTCCTCTCATCCTCCAGGCTTTCACTGGTCTCCATGGTTTCCATGGCGTCACAAGACTGGCCACAAACACTATAATACAGACCCAGGCCAGGAATCTGACCTTCGAGGGAATTCAGTGCTTGTAAAAGCTTGATTCCAATATTACTTTGTTTAATTTGAGGCACTAAGAAAGGTGGAAGTTCACTGATTACATACATGACTAGACCCATAGAGAAAATGTCACTTTTTATTGTGTAGTGGTTTTGAAACACCTCTGGTGCCGTGAAGGGGTAAGTCCCACACATCGTCTGCATATAAAGGGTGCTAATGTCTTCTTGCAGAATCTTTTCCGTGTGGAGTACCTTGGAGATTCCAACGTCTCCTACTTTTAAGGTTTCATTCTGGTCTACGAGAATATTGGCAGGTTTAATATCCCTGTGGGCAATGGATTTGCCATGAATATAGGCTAAAGCAGACATTAACTGCTTGTACCACACCAGCCTCTGTTCCTTCGGCACAGAAGAGCTTTTGTCAACATATTTGCTAAGAAGGTCATCCAGAGACCCATTAGAGCAGTAATCAGTTACTATAGCCATTCCTGTAGGAATAAAACGCCATTTTTGGAATTCAAAGTCATCTCTAATACAGATGATATTTTCATGACCCAATTGCTTCAAAATCTCCACTTCCTTTATCGCACTTTTCTTTACGTCTTCCCCAAACCACTGAAACTCCAGAATTTTTATTGCAACAGTTTCTCCAGTCTCTTTATCCGTTGCTTTCAGTACAGTCCCGAAGCTTCCCTTCCCGAGTACATCGCCGTACACATAGCGCCCTTTCTTGGAGGCTAGCTTATTAGCATTCCGCAGAGAACTAGCAGTGTCTGTGGCGGCCATAATACACAGTAAGTACAAGTTCGCAGCTGTGTGTTTGTTAGTTTTAACGGCCTCCCACAATTGTAAATAGGGATACCCCCAGAAATCCGCGGGGATTCCCCCAGAATTTCTCGGCGACGACACACTTACTCAAGTGTAGAAGGCAGGGGCTTTGGCAACTTCAAATCTCTACTAGTTATAAAGACCAACGAAATGGTAGCTATCAGCTAGGGCAGGTTGCTGCTGGAAATACTCCCCTATGCTTTGCTGTGCTCCTGAGCAAAAAAAAACAAACAGGTTACGAGTTATTTAGGCTTATTTAGCGGAGTGCAAGGATATTACGCTGGGAGAGAGAGTGGGAGAGTGTAAGTAATGTGGTCACAGGGATAGCGGGGGAGTGGTTGTTCCCAGCACAAAGCTAACGATGTTAATTAAATTGATGACCCCGTACCTTTAATTCTTAGCTTGCAGCGGCACGTTGCAAAATCAATCGTACTCAGTCTCTCCGAGCGAATCTTTTCTCTTCGGGGAAGGTTATCCGTTACTCAGCGTACTTAATGTCGGGGTGGAATTTTCTTGTCTTTTGTGGGGCTCTACTGTGTGTGTTTCTCCAGGGCGGTACGGAAGACTTCCATCCAGGGAGGACTCGTCTGTAAGTGTAAGCTTATTAGCTCTAATTTGGGAGCTAGTAAGGGCTGTTTTGAACACACTCCTCTACATCTAGGTAGCCATAGCTGAGCGTAATAGTATTTTGTTTTTATTCAGCTGTGTTAGAAAGGGAAAAAATTAACTAGTTTTATGTAGACAATGAATTTTAGCAAATAAACAAAAGCTAGGTGATTGTATATTAACAGACTAATAGCGTAATATGGCTGTTTCAGAGTTCCACTAATTTACAATATGTATTGCTAAGTGTAACCCGTTATGGATATTCCCCAGTTAATTCGATATGACTTACTCTTTCACTAACCCAGCTGAGAGCTGAACAAATTAACTATTAATAAATGAGATTTTATAGATTCTGAGCCAATATTATTATATAGATACATAGTACTTATTACATGAGTCAGAGTGTGATATGGCTAATTTATTTTCACAGCCAGAGGCAAGTAAAAATAAAACCCGAGAGAGTGAAATATCTAGCCATATCACTCTGACAAGTGTAGTAAGTGGTTTATTCTACCCTAGATATCTTCACTACTGTAGTTAGTACTTAGGCTACACCAGAGGAAGGAAGGTATTGTAGCTGTAGAAATCCCCCTCCCGTTGCTATAATTACAAGGGTATGTAATCCAAACAGCCCTCAGTGGTAATGAGAGCTTGTGCAATACAGCTTGGAATAACAACCTAAAAACAATGACTTGTTTTGAACATAGTGAGACAGTTAATGGCTCCTGTGCAGTTTGTGGTGTCAGTTACAATGGCTTATGACATTTCAGACTATATTATGCAATACGATTATTTATAAGCATCTAATTCCATTTCTCTTGAAGACTTGAATTCTGTCTCCAAAGTTGTAAGTTTCAAGTGGTGAAGATGAGTCAGCTTAGATAATGAGTGGGTGCTCCTGTCAAATAATTAATATATGCAGTTCTAATACAAATTGATGCCCTTTTCCAATGATTCGTACAATCAAAATTTATTTAATAAGAGTGAGCAAGTTTGTGTGTGATTGGTTTCGTCTAAAAATAACAGATGCATCACCAAGGTTCAAGGTTCACCAATGGCCTGTGAATTAGAAACCTCATAATTGATTGATAGTGTGGGTGTGGCAGGTGAGGGAGGCGTGTGAAGTACTTAGATCACATCCAATGTATACATAGCTTGAAGAGGAAAAAAAATCTCACCTTTCCCCATTAATTTTCACAAACCATGTAAGCCATGGCAGCGCTGGATGTGATTTATTGTTGTTGTTATGACTACTTCTTGGTTTTCAAAAGTTTTGAAACGAAGCACAGCTGCTGTTTACAGAACTGTCACCTCAGCTTATAGTGGAGGGTAAATACCATTCAATCTAACCATGTAGAATTAAGCACATGTCTGCCAGGGTCGTTAGAGTGATAATTTGCCATCACCAGTGGTGCTAATTTTCAATAGGTTGTCCAAACTGAAGGCCACTCGCTGTATAGCTTCCCCATGTGATGCCTTCTTCAGTTTGGGAAGAGTGGTCTTAATTAACAGTCTTTAGCCACCATTTATTTGGTTAGTGATGTAGTGTCACCTCTTCTGGATTCTCACGTGACATTTGGCTTGTAGTTCTCTCTCACCGAATTTCTAAATAAATAGTACTTACATGATGCAGAGTTTGATATGGTGGAATATTTCATGAGCAGGCTATATAATTTATTTTCATGAGCCAGAGAAATGAAAATAAAGCTGAGAGTGAAATATTTAGCCATATCACTCTGACAGAGTGTAATAAGTGGTTTATTCCATGCTAGATATTCACTGAAGTTGTTTGTTGGGGAACTCTTGGTGTAAAGTTGGTGGTAGAACTCTCTAGGGGCTCCACCCCCCCACCCCCCACCGGATATTTTAACAGCTGCTCTAACCTGGTTGGGTAGGTTTCACCCAGTGGAAGGTAGCTGTAAAAACCCTGGAAAACTGCCAAGCCTGGCTGGGTTGCTATAACTACTAGGGTAATGTGCTTGTGCAATACAGCCATGAGATAACACTATTTGATAAAGTGAGCAAGGGTCGTGTACCTAAATATATAATTACAGTATGTAAAAGAACACATAATTGTCCAGCTTTGCTGGAAACTGTCAATGGGTATTCCTAGGAGTCCCCACCCATTTCTATGGGTGTGTCCTATACACCTAAGGGTGTGCTAAACATGAAGTTGTGACAGCATAAGGAGGAGTGTAGCCTCTTGAGCATCAAAGGGAGTTATGGAGAGCGAAGCCCCTCCCCCCTCCCCCTCCCATATTGAGTATACCAGTCATTATGACTATAGTATGAAAGGCTGACACAATTATTCAACCACAGGGGGGTGGTTCCCTGCAGTGAAAGTTATGAATTAAATGAATTCCAAAAATTTGATGGGACAATCCCATGGGACTTTTTTTTTAGTTCTGTCTTATTTAATAATAGATGTGCTTACTCAAGTGCCACAACTTACCTATTTTTAGCATTGCCTTCAGTCCTCCAGACAGATATCTGTTCCGCGGGAACATGCCTCTCATCAACGGCTCATTTGTCTACAAGAACATCACGGACGTCATGAGGAAAATACTGGTCTCTGCCGGCCACTCACTGCCTAGCAACTTCACTCTCGTTGATATTAGGTAAAGGGTGGTCAGCATTTTTACCATTTTCATAGTTGGAATATTATGGGTGGTGTTAGGTGTTGGAAAAATAGATTGCTTTCCTCCCTCCTCAGCTTTTAGCTTTTTATGTTCATTTATTTGTTGATATAATGTTATCTATATAGCATTGTAAAATTCTAGCTAGACACAATAAGTAGCACATAATGCTACCCTTCTGTGTCACTGTTACTACAATATGCAGGCCATCCATCAGATAGATTTGAAAAGTGTTTGCGACTTTTCTTTAGGTAGGTATTTAAGGAAATTCATTATTAGGATGCCACCATGTGGGTGTAATGATATCATGCAGGCTCAAAGACAAAACATCTAACCTGAAATGGTCAATTGATGTTCTGGAGAAAGTTCTGCTGTTACTGTGAATTAAAAATTAAATACACTTTTTGCCATTGAAATAATTAACAGTCCAAAAGTAACTTTTTGGGGGGTTATGACAAAAGTTTCCAAACATAGACAGGTTGTATGGAAACTATATACCTGAAAAGAAATTGGCACGGTGAATAAGGCAAGGTGAAATTTAAATGATTCCGCACACAATATGTTGAATTTGAACCAGTTGATGGTCAATAGGAGTCGTAGAATTTAAAGGATAACTGGATATGCACTTTGAACTCATATTTTTCTATAAAGGTATGACTGTATCCTAAAGGGGAGAAAGTAAAAACTTTTCCCACCATGTTTCAGAAAATAGTTTTACAATATATTATGTTTACGTCAAATGGACTTCCTCTATAGCATAACTCTGAGCGTGCGTGTTAGTTTGTGTGTGTGTGTGTGTATTTAATAGTTATGACCATCCGCTTGAGATCCCAGACTATTACACAGAGAGAGCGTTCATGAAGGACCATCCCTGGCTGGGCGTGTACCATAACTTCATCATCACAGGGATTCCCATTGCACCCCCTCAAGATAAACCCGAGGAAATTCAGGTAGTCCGGTATTCAAGTTACAACTGAGGCATTATAGCTGTAGCATAAGTGCTTGGCTGATCCTTGAAGTTTGGCAAAGCAGCTTATGATATGAAAGGTGTTTGGCGTTCGTGCCATTGTTTAGGACACTGTGTAAATGTTTGCAATAATGTAATCAATCATTACCATATAGTGCATTAGGTAAAGTGTCATCATCCTACAGTGATGACAGTAAGTAAAAAAAAAGTTTTGGAACAGTAATGATAGAATTCTGTTGAGCATGTAGGAGGTATGAATAGACAGGTCTAAAAAAAACTGAACTTTTCGATCTGATGATACCTTACCATATTTCATTGTGAAACCAGTACAAAGAAATGCATGTCACTACCAAGCCAGAGTCAGGGCTGTATTTGGGGGGGGGGGGGGGGGGGCTGCCCCCTCCCCTTGCATTTCTGAAGTTTCTAATTTTTTTTAAGACCCTGAATAGTACATGCTTATCTTGAGTACATGTCAACCTACAAATGACACGCCCCCCCCCCCCCCCCCCCCCCTCCTTGGGGAAATTTCCGTATTAAGCCCTGAGAGTGTATCCACAAAACAAAAGGAAAGATCACCATATAGCCACAACAAGAGGAGCAGCTGGGGACAGCTAATGTGTGTATGTGTGTGTGTATGTGTATATGTGTGTGAGTATGTGTATATGTGTGTGAGTATGTGTATATGTGGCTAAAGGATTAAGTTTTATTTAATTGTGAGTATGTGTATATGTGGCTATAGGATTAAGTTTTATTTAATTGTGAGTATGTGGCTAAAGGATTAAGTTTTATTTAATTGTGAGTATGTGTATATGTGGCTATAGGATTAAGTTTTATTTAATTGTGAGTATGTGTATATGTGGCTATAGGATTAAGTTTTATTTAATTGTGAGTATGTGTATATGTGGCTAAAGGATTAAGTTTTATTTAATTGTGAGTATGTGTATATGTGGCTATAGGATTAAGTTTTATTTAATTGTGAGTATGTGGCTAAAGGATTAAGTTTTATTTAATCGAATTTCTATAATTAATGGTGTACCTTTGTGCATCTTCCTTAGGCACTCCTTCCCTTCATATTCATTGACGAGATGCCTTCCGTTCTAGAGAAGATGCACGGCATGCTGACTCAGCAGTCAGGCCCCGCCCTCTTGTACAGTCACTGTGAGGCGGGGACAGACAGGACAGGTCAGATGAGTGGAGGCTACTACCTCAAGTATCTCAACATGACCTTCCAGGAGGCTCTGTACACTGACAACCACATTCAGAACAGGGACATGTGAGTGTCATGTGATAGTCATGTGACTACAGGGATGTGTTCTGTGTATTTCCTTGGCCCACGTATTGTTTGAAGGTCATAGTGGAGTCAGGTGTTTTCTATTTATTTGTGGTTTGTTTTTGCAGTTTTTTTGTTTGTTTGTTTTTTAGTGTTGTTGTTATTCTTCTGTTGGTATGTATGTAAATACTGTGTAGTCACATTGTGCAGACCATTTTTTTATTTTATAAATTCCGAACAACACAATGTGGAATATTTTGATTGGCTAATATTTACTTGTGGAAGAACAGTTACATTATGCCAGTCATCCTATAAGAAGTGCAGTTGTTGTTGTTGTTGTTGTTATTCTGATTTTGTATGGTTTTATTTTTATTTTTTGTTGTTTCATTTTTATTTATATTTGTTGTGCAATTAATTTATTATTTTGTTTTTACTTGTTAGTTCCGATGATCTTTATTTTCTTGGACTGACAATTTCTGTGGTCTGTCACATGTCAGCTTGTCTCCATTGCATGCACATGAATCCTCTATTTCATCATGAATGGGAAGATTAGCTAACACACTTAAAATTCCGTTTGATCTCTCTTTGAATCAATGACCACATGTTTAGGAGACCAGACAAACATCATCTTTCCCAGACCTAGCATGAAGTCAGTCGTGTTTCTCACTCCAAGTTACTGCCAACTCAACCAGGTCATTGTTTCTTGCCCAAGCTTAGACAGCTGGTCGGGGAAGGTTCCTAGAGGAAACCTGTTAAGTTCCAGACCCCTTTGAGTTACCCCAGTAACATACATACGCAGAGAGAGAAGTTATAAGCCAGTGGGTGGAAACCAGTTCTATTGGGAGAGAATTGTTGGAAGGCTTCTGGAGGTTAGAGGGGGAAATAAAGAGAAGGTAATAATGGGGATCTGGTAATGCTTGAAAGTGTTTCGCTTTGTTAATACTGGGTCCCCCACAAATGGCTTCTCTTTCAGAGATGGTCTGGTACCCACATGTGAGGGGGAAAGTGAAGACAAGAGGGAGCTGGGGGGCAGCTAATGTGTGTATGTGTGTGAGTTTGTGTATGTGTGTGGGTTTGTGTATGTGTGTGGGTATGTGTATGGGTATGTGTATGTGTGTGTGTATGAGGGGGAAAGGTTTGGGCAACCACCAGCAAAACTAAAAGCAAAGTTGGTGGACCTGATAAAGGGTTGTTGAAATTTTGGAGATTGCCAAATACTGTCACCCAACTCTGTCATGTAATAATGTAAAATTAATAGTGAGACAGTTATTTTCTTAGCAAGTTTCACCTTGTGTT
>WLWD01003887.1_pt1 | contig 29098 bp, 26 predicted proteins | sample 6712731 | NCBI WGS metagenome assembly WLWD01 (sample SAMN12718690, study PRJNA576275) | sponge metagenome | isolation source: marine sponge | host: Mycale hentscheli | place: New Zealand: South Island, Marlborough, Capsize Point | collected 2014-11-01
ACCGCTTTCAACTGAATCTTTTCCTAATGTAGGATCGGTGCTGAACTCTCCTTCAATGCTAATGGCGACAGGTAGATTGCCGCATCGCAAAACAACGCCTAAGTTTGTTGCTTCTTCTGAGCTGAAACTGCCGGAAATTTCTGCCCGTCCTCCTGCAATGGGCTCATTGATATTCGGAGCGCTGTAAACCGTGCCATCTAATACAACAGCTAATCTCCGGCCGGTACTTGCGCTGGTGACGTCATGGAATAATTTGGCGCCTTCATGGTTAAATTCTAAACTGACGGAATAGCTCCCAAATTGATTAACATTCGGATAAGCCCGATTTATGTGCTTTCCGCCGACGCTTTCGGGAATGCGTTTGACATATAATATTTGCGTCGGTGCTTCCGCATCTGAGGATGTGGCCATTTCCATTCTTTCAAATGCAACCGGTGGAATAAAGTCTTCAGCTTTTTCTTGATCCAGTAATGATGCATTATTTTCATGGACCAGCCTGAAATCCAATTTTGCTGTTCTTTGAATGAGCTCTCTGTAGTTTTGGATTTCGTCCGTATCGATACTTGGGATTTTTAAAGATATGGTCGATGGGCCAATTGGCTTTATTTCAGCTTCAACAATGCCGCTTTGGTCAACCCGGTTTCTCAGGATTTTCAATAATTTCTTCCTGACTCCTCCATTTCTTTTTCAGGTTCTTCTTTTTGAACGCGTCTTCCATCAAAGCGATATAAATTTCAAAATTCAGTTCCGCCTTTTAGATCCAATCCCAGTCGGATTTTACCTGCGGCTTTACGGCGAATGAAATTTATAACAACGTCATTAGACGCTTTTGGTTGATTATAGATGCTGATAAATTCGCGAAGGTTTACTTTTAAATCGGTAGCTGCCAATTTTAATGCTTTGCCTGGACTGATTGCTAAACCCTCCTCGGTCCGGGATTTTTCAATTTCTTTAGCCTTTTTAATTACTTTTTCAATGTCGCCGATATCTTTATCTTGATTCACCTCTTCCCTGAGCACCTCATAAAATGGTCTGCCATTGATGGGATATAACGAGTACCACCATCCGATTAGAATGATAAAAATGACTAATAGTCTTCCAAGAACAGAATTTTTCATAATTAACTAGTTTCCTTTTTCTCCCCTGATAAAGCCTCTGATATATTGAGTCGATTGACTTCAATTTTTACATTATCAGCTACTTTCAGTAGAACCGTTTCATCTTTAACAGCAGCAATTGAACCGCAAATCCCTCCGTTGGTAACGACCTTATCACCTGCTTTTAGTTTTTTTACCATCTCCTGATGCTGCTTTTGTTTCTTTTGTTGAGGTTTGATAAGGATGACATACATGATGATAAACATCAAAATCATAGGGATAAGCATATCCAGAAGACTGGGACTTGTTGGTTGAGCCCCAAGTGAACCTGCTTGTGCAATAATCGTGGTTGTATTCATTTTGTTACCGATATCATAATGATTTATTGTCGAGGAATTATTAATTTAAAGAACGCCAAACCTACAGCCATTACTTTAATATAACAATACTGACTGACTGAATTATTCTTAATTAGACCGTATTCGAAAAGGCAAATTGCTCAATTTTGGCCGTGCCATTTTGGCGCAATTTGTTGATTTTAATGTCGGTGAAACATGGGTCTGACATAATCGTTGCCGATTCGCCAGCTTTTCTGCGAGCAACTTGTCGTTGAGACCCAAAAATAATTATTTTTGAACACAGCACTCCCGGTTGAAGCCCTTTGGTGTTTTTTTTACTTCACTATTTTGTAGGGATCGTCCTAAGCCACTCGCCGCAGTTTTGCTTCAGCTTCTTTTTGACGGAGCTTACGAATATAGCCCATCCGACAAAAATTATACGCAATGACTTTCTCAAGCAATTCAGCGCGAACTTCCTCAAGACCGCGTCGTCGAAAACGCTTCAGGCCAAACACATATTTAAGTGCAAACATGAGCGATTCAACAGCTGAACGATTGCGACGAGCCTCAAGATAGGCTGGACTATCCCAATCTGACTCGGGCGTAATCCGTTTCCCTTTTGAGCCGCTTATACTCACAGTGGCTACCCCTCTTTCTTTTGCGTCCTCTAAATTTGACTTTGATGAATAACCGTCATCAACGCTCACTAAAGAAGGCGCCGCCTTGGTGTTCTCAATGGCTAAATCAAGTACAGGGATAAATTCTTTCGAGTCGGCGGCATTCCCTTTGGGAACCTTACAAACAGGGATAAAACCATTGCCGCTTCGACCGAGTTGTGGTTTATATCCTATTCCCGCGGGCCGAGGACCTTTCTTTATATAAGCTGCATCTTCATCTGAAATGCTCAAAACCTTCTCCGCAGAAGGAAGATGGACATCATTCATTACCCGATTCTCCGAGTAAAAAAGAACATGATATCCATCTGCAAGATCCTCGTCTATTTGCTTAAAAATGGCATCGAGCATTTCTCGACGACTTGGCTTCATATCGAGTTTTGCGCTCCGTTCTTTCATCTCTCCAAGTTCCCTTTTCAGATAACTCAGCGCTTTGTAGGCTGTCTTTAAAAATTTCCGATAGAACTTCTTTATCCTCTTTTTACTATTCGCTTTTCCGGCGATGGAATTGATCTTGAACAGCAGCGTTTGCAAAGACGAAATCCAGCTTGCCATCCACCATGCCCGGAGTGACGGACCGCCATACTTCGAAAGTTTACCACCCAGACTAAACAGACGCCCAATAAGCTTGAGCAGAATACCCGCATCGGTCGGCCACTCTACGTTTCCTTCCACGGACGCACTGTCGAATGTCAGCTCCTTGAAATCGTCTAGGCCCTCACTGAGAATTAGCCCTCACTGAGCACGGTGAATTTGTTCTCGTGTTTCATTAGACGCCGCATTTACATTCTCAACAATCGTTGTGATCCCGGGAAGAAGCAGATCACGTTTTTGCAAGTAGTCTAAAATTGTGACCGAATCCCGTAAGCGTTCAATTGATGATAAACTGCTTAAGGTATGGAAGTAGCCTCGCAGGACAAGAAAAATCAACACCAGTTCGGCTTCCATTCGCGGACGACCCACTTGTAAATAAAGGGATGGAGCTTCCGTTTGTTCCACTTCACTCAAAATTTCTGGAAGGGCCTCGAATTTTGATTCAAAATAGGCTTTATCTTTTTGCCGTAACTCTTTTTTCTTTATCGCTACTGCATCTTGATCCTTTCGAATGCTATCGCGAATTTCCGGATGTCTACGGCTCATTTCCAGAACCTCAGACAAGAGCTCTTTCAAGTTCGTATCCGGAACCGGCAAGAATAGGTTGCTGCTGCACACCGAGTCATTTGGAATTTGCTTGATCATTGTTGCCTCCATGGCAAATTAAATTAGATTTTAAATTATTGCAAGATAACACGTTACGCAATTTATTCAAGTCCAATTCCATGAAGAGCATAGAAATTTTATACTCAAAATCCCCTTTTCGAATGGGCTCTAATTATAGCCTGTGATCCGGCGATCTACGACTTCGTCCAGTGGAATAACTGGAAGCAGTCGAAGGGGATTTACATCATCACTCGAATGAAGGAGAATACCAATTTACTAATCTGTGACGACCGTGAGTTTGACCGGGAGGATCCCCGCAATGCAGGCATAATCTCGGACCGGACGGGAGTAACAAATAGCGGTCGCAGGTTGCGTAAAATTGTTTGCATTGAACCGGCAACTGGAAAGAGATTTGTCTTCCTGACAAACGAAATGACATTGCCGCCGGGGTTGATCACTTTCATATACAAGAAGAGATGGGACATTGAAAAAGTGTTCGACCAATTCAAAAATAAACTGATGGAAAACAGGGCCTGGGCAAAATCATTGAACGCTAAATGTGTCTAGGCGCAGTTCATGGTTCTGGCGCACAACCTCACCTTAATCCTGGAACGTAAACTTGAATCCGAAGAAGGCATATCCGATGCCAAGATTGAAAAGAAGAGAACCCTGAGAATTCAAAAGGATCTGGCAAAGATCAAGGAGGCCGGAAGAAAAGAAAACCCGCTTGTTACACGACCCTATAAAGCCGTTCAGAGGTCGTTTCAGTTTATCCGATGGCTCATGGACTCTTTGCTTGTCAAGACTCCCTGGAGGCAGGCGGTAGAGGCTCTGAGGCCCCTTATGACCGCATATTTGTCATGAAAAAACAAACACCGTTGTGAAATTTATTAAAACTGTCGTCCGCAGGACCAAGGGCCTCAATATCCTCTGCCGTCGCCTAGCAAGCAGGGAAACTCATACCCCAAAAACAAAATTCGTCGTTCTCGGGAAATATCGAGTAGGTTCAAACTACTTGGCGAGGCTGCTGGAGAGTCACCATAATATCCACGTCAGCGATGAGTTGTTCAATGTGAGCACTTTATCAAACCGCATCGATTGGATTACCCATCCAAAATCCAAGGTTCGACATTTCTTTGATTTTGCACCCGCAACGTGCCACGCCAAGGGTTTCAAGTTAATGTATAACCACCTCTCATGCCGGGAATTTGAAGCTGCAAACTGGCCGCATTATATCCCGGACAGGATAAAAGGCGATATCCAAAGGATAAATCAAACAGCAAAGCTTCCAATGGCACAGATTCAGAAGAGATTCGACGAAACTTTGGAATGGCTCCTTGGCCAGAAGACGTTCAGAGTTATACATTTAAAGAGACGAAATATGCTTGACACACTCGTCTCCACGAAGCTGGCGTTCATGGAAGATAATTGGACTATAAAACCTTACGAACTAGATTCGATTCAATTGTCTGTATCAGAATGCGAAGATTTCTTCTCCGAAACCACCGCACAACAGCAATACTATGCAAATCTCTTTTCGGGACATCCAATCTTCGACCTCTATTACGAAGATCTGATCGTGAATTTCGGGAATGTAGTTTCCGAATTACAGGATTTTCTGCTTGTACCGGTACACTCGTTTCTTAATTCGACGATGAAAAAACAGGGCAAGCGAGATAAGAGATCTTTGATCAGTAATTTTGCATCACTTGAAGAACATTTTTCACACACAACGTGGAGCGCGTTCTTCAATTCGCCATAACGCGGTGTCGAATCGGGTAAAGGCCGGGTCTTTGCCAGCTCTCCTCACACGATGAAGCATGCAGGGCTACACAAAATGCCAGTATCCTTTCCGGCTAATGCCGGTTAAAACTGCGTCTTCCTGGAGCGTGCCGAGGGCGGATGAGTTTGCGAATACGGGTACGTGGTTTGCGCCATTGTTTCCAATAGCACATCCGCACTCGTCTTCGAAGCCATCCATCCATTTCCGAGATGGAACTATTATATTCGCTAATCTGAAAATACCCCATCCTCCCCCGAAGGTAAACAACAACCTTAGTCAGTCGATGGCTCATGGATTTCTGTTCGCCGGCTCACACTTGACTGCGGCTAGCGGTTAACATAATGTATCTTAAAATTAAACATTACGGTGATTCTTCCCGCATGCAAGAGGACTTTCACCACACTAGATCTGAGCCCATGCCGGGCGAACACAAAGGAATTCATCCAACCAGAAATTCCGGCTGCGATATATCGTGAATTCAAAGGTTGTCGGTCGGTATTTCTGGCGGATGATCCATGACATTATACTTAGAGGATTAAATGAAGCCTATCCTAATTTTGTTGCCTGCAACCGTATATATCCTGCTTACTCTGATTTTCGTACGAAAGTTAGCTTTTAGGGAGATTTTCAATGCGCTTATCAAAGCGCACCTTGTCATCTTTGCTTTCATTGCGGTCTCCACAGAGTTTCTCTCATTGCTTCAGGCGCTTTCGTTTCATTGTGTGTTAGCTGCTTGGTCCTTGTTTCTGGTGGTCTGTTTTGTTGTTGTCATATTACTCATATATCAGAAAAGTCATGACCTCAGCTCAAGTGTGATTCGAAAATTTACACCCCTGACAGCGATTCTTGTCGGAGCCATAGGCTTCATACTGGCCGCAACTTTTGCGACTGCCATCGTATATCCAACAAACAACTGGGATTCAATGACGTACCACATGCCCCGGGTTGCCCACTGGATAAGCAACAACAACATATCCTTCTATACTACCGTAATTACGAGGCAAATTACAGATGCCCTTGCCGAATTCGCATCTGATTTGCAGATACTTACGGTTTTGACTGTATGCAAATCTTGTTCAGTGGGTGAGTTTTCTCGTTCTCATCTGTCTTGGCTGTGTCACCGCTGCCGAGCTTGGCCTTAACAACAGACAACAGCTAATATCGACAATTGTCATTGCAACTCTACCAATGGCAATCCTCCAAGCATCCAGTACACAAAATGATCTTGTTGTGTCAAGTTTTGTGATGTCTTTCGGTTTATTTATGCTTCGCATTTGCAAAAATCTCAGCGCTGTTGGCGTGCTCCTTGCAGCAATTTCGCTGGGACTTGCTCTCCTGACCAAAGGAACCGCCTATCTGTATTGTGCCGCAATCGGCACATCTCTTGCGGCCTCCGTGCTGCTTAAATACAGATCTAATCGCGCTCGTTTCCTAAAGGCTACGGCTACTCTGTTCTTTATGGTTATTATCGCATTTGCACTGAATGCGGGGCACCTTTCGCGAAACTACAAACTGTACGGACATCCCCTGTCTACGGAGGGAGAAAAGTATAAGAACGCAGATATGTCAGCAGCAGCGTTGCTCGCCAACATCACCAGAAATTGTGCGTTGCATCTTGGACTACCATCCGATCGTATTAATTACTATCTCGAACGTGCAATGCAAGTGACTTTGGGTTCGCAGTTAAACAGCTCGAAGACAACATGGACCGGCACCTCATTTCGGAATTTCTGGAGTCGACATGAGGATACAGCGGGGAATCTGATTCACATGCATATTGTCCTGTTAAGTGTGGTCTTATTGCCCATATTGAGGCGTCAAAAGCATCATCGTAGAGCGGTATGGTATGCAATAGGTATAATGTTCAGTGCAGTGCTTTACTGCTGGGTGTTGAAATGGCAACCATGGGCAAGCAGACTTCACACGCCGCTTTTTGTGATGGCCGCTCCATTACTCACCATGACAATCACAGCAAAAACTGGTCGTATCGGGAATCGTATTGGTCTTGGGATTGTCTTATGTATGGTTTTTTACAGTCTCATTTTCGTTTGCACCAACGTAACTCGGCCTCTTGTATCTACTCATTGGTACCGTAACGACCGAATGAAGCTTTATTTCGCTAATTGGCCATCCCTCTTTAATGACTACAGAAACGCTATAAATGTTGTACGGGAAGCAGCGCCGCCTGAGGTAGGCATGTACCTTGGTCTGAATGATTGGGAATATCCATTTTGGGTATTTGCGCAGCGAACGGTAAATAACGGAAGAGCTATGACGTTTAGGCATGTCGGCGTAAGCAACATATCGAGAGTTATTGAGGAGGATACATCCCTGCCCGAATATGTGATTGCGACAAAGAGAATAGATAGCTGGAAACATGCGTTGAAATACACCTCTGTTTATACTTCCAGTTGCGTCAGCGTATTTAAGAAATCGGTGCATAACGATGCCACGCACGCGGACGGGAATTCCGCTATTTTTGACCTCAATCATTCAAAGGTAGGTCAATAAGTCCCTAAGAAACAGACATCTCTTTGTACCAATCCAGGAAACATTTCACTTGCTGTTCAAGACTAAAACGGAAGTTTGAACGGATAAATCCGTAACTAATTGAAAATAAGCAAGTTAACTTTTTCTTGCTCGATTTTGTAGGCAAGACAGTTGAAATTCTAATATGTCATGTTCTACTACAATTGTTATTTTGCTCTGCGCAGCAAATGTGAAGTAGGGTAGACAAATCGCTGTTTTTTACAATTTTGAGCGTAAAATCGATATTTTCTTTCAAACTTCCGCTAAAACGTCGGCGGGCATCATGGTACGCGTTTTCCCCTAATTGTTTACGTAATGGCTCATCGGCGACTAATTTTCGTGCCGCCGTCGAAAACCACTCCCTGTCGCCCCCTGATACCAGATGTCCTGTAGCTTCACATTTCGCATACAGGTTCATCTTGGTCTCATCCCGGCATCCGCTAAGATTTTTTAAGCCATTGATCTGCTCCGGGATGCCTCCTACAGCAGGTACATACTCAGTGGTCCCCGTTTTGCCCTCAAACCTAATTTCTTCTTACTGAATCGTTTTTTGCAGGAAATATAAAGAAAACAAAAAATCAGAATTTTTTCAAGGTCAAATCGTTTTTCACGATGATATTATTTTTTAATTTCCCTGGTCACATTGAATTTATTTCCTCCTGACTCATATCGCCGTTTTTTTCTATACACTTCTCAAGGTAATACTGCAAGTAAGTTCGTGGATTGATATTATTCTGTTTACATGTTTGAATGATCGAATACATACAGGCGGACAATTCCCCGCCCCAAAGTGAATGGTTTCCAATATAATTGTTTCTTCCCAGAGCACATGGGTCTTATTCCGTTTTCCATTTTATTATTATCCATCGGGATTTCGGGATTACCAACAAATATAATCAGTCCCTCCCAGTGATTTTTCATTGATATCATTGCTTTAAGTCTGGCTTCATGAACTTCATCTTCATCAGCCTTAATCTCAACGTTGATTCCTTTTCCCATGTCATGAATGGCTTCACGTAATCTCGAATCGTGTTCTAAAAACATATCACTTCCGGGAGGATGTTTTACTCTCTGATTATTAATTTTGTACAGTTCGGCGATTTTCAACAACCATTCCTCTGCCCATCTGAGCAGTCCGTGCTCTTCGGGATATTTTTTTTAATGTCAGTGAAATCTCTTCTCACATGAGCCCAGCAATAGGCCAGAAGAACCAAACCCAAACCGGCCAACATTTTGTAGGCAGAATACCTGTCTACATTCAATATTTTCAATTTCCCCTCAGGAATTTCAACTGGTTCTTTTAGTTGTACTATATCGGTAATCCCCAGAAGAGTTTTCGCAGGAACAGAAGCGCTTCTTGTGCCGTCAAGAACGAAAATAGCAACATCTTCAGATTTGAATCCCCACATATACCATAATTTTTTCATGGCGTCACAAAGCATGTACCAGCGAGTTTCATCAGCGTGCCATCTTATTCCATTTTGCAATTCAATAATAAGTTCTTTATAAAGAGGCTCCAAATAGGTTCCAAATATTGTTTTCAAACCACCGAAAACAGTTCCTGGAATCATATTGACTTCGTGTTGCTGCATGTCGAAAATTTGACGCTGAATCGGTATATGCTGTTGATATTTATCGATAAGAATATCAATCCATACTTCCAACCCATATTTTCCCTGCTGAATGAGTTTAGCCGGCATGGGAGCCGTTATTATTTTGGGAACGCCAGGGGCGTAATTCGCAGGAGGAGTATATTTACGCCTGATAGTACGTTCCACGTACCATTCGACTTTTTTTCTGATCGTGTATGATACTTCATCCATGCCGTTCTGTTCCGTCCAATTCTCCGCCGGAATTCCATGAATGACTTCTCCCTCAGGCAGCCTAATAATTCTATCCACAATCTGCAGCCCTTTAGGAATTTTCCTTCCATTTCCTTTGGGGCCATCCTGACCTCCGGATTTTCTCTTTTCCGTGTCATTGTCCTTCTCCGCTTCAGTCTTTTTTTCTTTCTCCCCAGCCGATTCGTCTTCCCCGGCATTAGTGATTTCTGATTCGCTGATTTCTTCAACTACAATAGAATTCCTATCCTCAACTTTGATATCTGACAATTTCAGTTTCTCACTCTTCAAACCAAAAAGCATAGATGCGAATTTATTCGCTTTACCACGTTCATTACTCAATTCTCGTTCCAGTTGCCGAATTCTTTTCTCCAGATCTTTATTCGCCTCTTTTTCACAATTCAATTCCCCTTTCTGCTGTTCAATCCGTCGCTTGAGTTTATTGAATTCATCCACGGCAGCATCAAAAATCTGACGGAATTGTTCGTTTCCCTTCTTCAGCTGCTCATTTTCTACTCTCAGTCGCGAAAGTTTGCATGTTTCCGGACATTTCCCGTAAGAATGATTATGTCTGATTGACCTTTGCGCTTTCGGCAACTGTTATTTCCCTTTGGTAAGATTTCTTTTTTTCAGACTCTCATAATTACACTGGCTGATTTCCTGCAGCAGGGCTTTAACTTTCCTATATCTCTCATTCATTTCTTTTGCCTCGCCGATTGATCCGGGCGGAAGATAAAGATTTTTAGTTCTACCTTCTTTTTTCGAACTGAGATAATAGCAGATATGTTTCTCCCCATTGTTACAGGTGCAGTTCTTTCCACATTTTGAGCGATACATGACAACTGAACCAATAATAATATCAAGGTTGCTCATCAGTTCCTTTTTTAATCTCTCTCTTTTTTTCATATCTGATATAATTCCTTAATTTTTAATTAAATTGCACGTATTAATACACGCAATAATGCCAACGAAAATTAAATCAATGAAAAATTCGTCTTTTTTATTATTTTCCCAGGGATGGCTAAGGTGGAAAGCCAGGAGAGAATTCTAAAGAATACTTTAGCCGATATGTACTCTTGATTTAAGAAAGAATGAAGGTAGTATAAATGGCAACGTGGATCACTGAATACGTACGATTGATCTGACGGAAAGTGTTCTGCTGCTGTTTTTCTCTTGCGAATAAAATCCCTGACCGTGTTTCCTGTAACCTGACATAACCAGCCGCGAATCGGCCCTTACCTCGGTTATATTCAAATTCTGGAAGTTTATTCCAGGATTTTAATAGTACCATCTGTACGATTTCTTCAGCATCATGGTGTGAAATATTCATTCCTCTGATGACGCTATATATGAAGGGGCTGTAGTAATACACGAAGTCTTCCCAAGACTGTTCGTCAGTCTGATCTTTGACTTTTTCTAATAACGATTCTCTAGTTTTCCACGCAGAATGCTGGTTCATAAATTAAGGATCCAATGTGTTAGAATGTGGCAATCAATCATAATGAGTTGAATTGTTTTTTTAATTTTCTAAGTTGCCCGTCTAAAGACTTTAATTCAGTTTTAGGCAATAAATCTAAAAATAGGATACCTTGAAGATGATCATATTCATGCTGCAAACATCGTGCTAATAATCCACCGCATCGATAGGAAATTTTTTGACCACTAATAAGCGTTGCATCCAAATCATGAAATTCGGGTCTTGACACTTCGCCTTTTACCCCTGGAATGCTTAAGCAGCCTTCTGTATAGGCCGATTTTGTTTCGGAGAAATTTGATAGCTTTGGGTTTATTAAAGTCAGCGGCATTAAAGGTAATAAATTGAATTCCCCGGGAGTTGTTGGATATAAATCCTGTTTATTTTTATTATTGGGTTTTGGTATGTCTATCACGACTAAATTTATATTTTTGCCAATTTGAGGCGCTGCTAAACCGATTCCATCCTCCTCGTGCATTGTTGTAATCATATCTATTGCTAATGCCTGAATGTCACTTGTAATTTCGTCTATATCGCAACACGTCTCCCGCAATGCTGAATGACCATAGTAACATAGGTGCAATTTGTTTGATTTTTTTGGTAATAGTCCCATTTCGAATCAGTTAGTTCCTCTTCTAATTTGACATGCAGCAAATTTCACCTCAATTCTGTGAGACTTTATTTCTGAGCAATAAATAGCATGGGTATTCGGATTAATTTTTTCCGGCATATGAGTGGTCGTTGAATCAATGGATACCTGATAGCCTCTTTCAATTAGAATATCCATTAAAATATCAAGAGCCACGGTCTCATCAAAAATTTTATTTTTTGTGTTAATTACTGCCAGTCCTGAAATTGCATGCCGTTTTATTACCGGAATGAATTCATTTTCTATTAGTCCAATTATTATATCAAAAAGTTCATTGTGGTCGTTTTGATAAACTTCAAGACGTTTTATCAAGTTTTGCCTGGCATTTTGAATAATTTGACTTGCTAATGGAACATTACGAACGCGATCGTAAATAGACGGCGCTAATTCTAATGAGCTTTGGTATTGAAACTCCCTTGATATATTGTTTTGCACCAATTCAAGAGAACCGGATGCGTCAATAAAATGGTAATGATAAATTTTTCTAAGAGATTTCAAGGCTTCATAAGTTGTTTCCTTAAACACTCGATACCGCTTTCTTGCTTTTTCTTCTGAATAGTCAGTAATTCGTTCTTCTAATAAGGCGCCAACACCGGATTCCCTGACCTTTTTGTTATGCTCCTTAACCTTGCTGCCACGACATAATTGTCTCTCCACACTTTTCTTTTCATCGATAAATAATAATGTTAAATGAAACCGTGACGGTATGAAATATTTACTTAGAGATGGCGGTTCAAATTTTTCTCGTAATTTCAACATTGCTTCGAAAAAAAGTTTTAAACATTCAACTTGGACTTTTGTCCGGGGAAAGCCATCGACAACCACGCCGCTCTCATAAATAGGGTTTAATAATTCGGAGAGTAATATGGTTACTACTTCTTTATCCCCAACCATGCCGCCTGCATTCTTAATTTTCTCAGCCTCTGGGTTATTTAGTAGTGAACTGATGACGATTGGATCAGCGCTAATCCCTCTCGTTTCAATGATGTAGGGTGTGTTGGTGCCTTTACCGGCCCCAGGGGCGCCTCCTAACCAGATTATTTCACGTGGGAATCTGAGATTTTTTCGTTTAAATTTAGCAATGAGATCCTGCCATGCACGCTGGAAAATGAGTTGGGCGTCTTTGATCTCAAGATCAATTGTTTCTTTTAAATACTCGGTGATGAGAGGTTTTTGCATTAGCCTCATAAGTTCTCAACTATTCGGGATATGAATTACAGATAGGACATTATCACGAATTGGGTCATCATTTTTTCAATGCCAAAATAGGATATAGGAGTAAAACGTCACTACACTATTTTCGAAAAATAAAAATTATATTTATATGGTGAAACAATACCTTATAGGAGATTATGTAAATTCCCATATTGGGTCATGCATTCGCTTAGCCTGATTAATTCATTCGGCGTCTATTACGAGTCTTTATTTTGCCTTATATAAAAGAGTGATAAAAGAACCCGAAGCCTCGCAATAGTTCAATGTTGAAACGCTTTTTCCCCTCGTAGTTTTGGCGTCCTGCTTCGCAGGATAAACACTTTCACGACGATTTCCAAAGTTCGACAGACTGCTATAGTTGTAACTATTTACCAAAATCCGTGAAAAATATTTTGCAAATTAATACAACCATTGCGCAACGGTGTTTGTTTTTTCATGACAAATATGCGGTCATAAGGGGCCTCAGAGCCTCTACCGCCTGCCTCCAGGGAGTCTTGACAAGCAAAGAGTCCCTGAGCCATCGGATAAACTGAAACGACCTCTGAACGGCTTTATCGGGTCGTGTAACAAGCGGGTTTTCTTTTCTTCCGGCCTCCTTGATCTTTGCCAGATCCTTTTGAATTCTCAGGGTTCTCTTCTTTTCAATCTTGGTATCGGATATGCCTTCTTCGGATTCAAGTTTACGTTCCAGGATTAAGGTGAGGTTGTGCGCCAGAACCATGAACTGCGCCTGGACACATTTAGCGTTCAATGATTTTGCCCCGGCCCTGTTTTCCATCAGTTTATTTTTGAATTGGTCGAACACTTTTTCAATGTCCCATCTCTTCTTGCATATGAAAGTGATCAACCCCGGCGGCAATGTCATTTCGTTTGTCAGGAAGACAAATCTCTTTCCAGTTGCCGGTTCAATGTAAACAATTTTACGCAACCTGCGACCGCTATTTGTTACTCCGGTCCGGTCCGAGATTATGCCTGCATTGCGGGGATCCTCCCGGTCAAACTCACGGTCGTCACAGATTAGTAAATTGGTATTCTCCTTCATTCGAGTGATGATGTAAATCCCCTTCGACTGCTTCCAGTTATTCCACTGGACGAAGTCGTAGATCGCCGGATCATAGGCTATAATTACCTTTCGCCCTGTCGGTTCTTCCATACGCAGGGCATTTGCCTCCAAGCGTTTCAACGCGGTTATATCATGCTCTTTTTTCACCTTCGGACGAGCTACATCCAAATGAATCATCGTTTGAGTCCGAAGATTCATGGCAAAAAAATGTCCGACGGGGTAACGCTTCTGATCAATTAGCTGGTCATGAGCTGAGCTTCCATGGCAATGACCGTCTGCGGCGTAGATCGCGACTCCATCAAGTTCGGCATGCTCTGCAAAGGGATCGTCTTTTGCCGCGGCGATCTCATCGGCTTCTGCTCGAACTGCACAGGCAATGTTTTGGGTAAGTCGTAGCCGCCTCTGGCTTTTCAAGCTGATAAAGAACCGGCTAACGGTGATCGCCAGCTTCAAAATCGTCATTGCTTTTTGAATCCAGTCTCGTCCGCTGCGTACATCGTTCAGGCACCGCCCAACCCCTGCCTTCAAAAAATGCTCGTCGGGGAATTCGGGGCAATCCCTCTTTGCCTCGGCCTTTACCAGTGCTCGCAGCATCGGGCTGTAGAATTCATTCTCGACAGTAGTTGCTTGTGTTTTACTATTCATTATTTTTCCTCCTTTAAATTTGTTGTTATTAATGAAATACCTTATTGCAAAGGTAGCACATAATACTTCAATTTAAAGCCATAACATACCAATAATAAGCAGTTTATATTTCAATAGAATTGCCGTGAAAGACTCTTGCAATATGGCCATACGGTCATAGCAGCGGCATTTTACATTAAACAGGAGGTGTCTGTCGTACGGGAGTGCGGGCGATTTGATGAGAGCTCTCAGTGCATGAAATAAACATCTTCAAGGCCCCATTATGAGCCATGTTTTTCAGGAATAACCAACACCGTTGCCATTGCGTCATAAATATGTTGCACTAATTCACCAATAATTATTCGCGGATTTAGGATTTAATTAATAGTCCAACACACTCAACATGATTTGTAAAGGGAAACATGTCAATAGGGACAACTTTCTCTAAATGATAACCGAAATTCTTATTTAGAACAGCCGTATCTCTTGCAAAGCTTGCAGGATTACAGCTTACGTAAACTATTCGATTCGGATCTAAGTCGTTGATGCATTGCAGCGTATTTCGATGCATGCCGGCTCGTGGTGGATCCGTCACGATAATATCCGGGAGTCCAAATTCTTTAATCGCATTGATATTTGCATGAATATCATTAAGGTTAAATTGGGTAAAGGAACAGTTTGAGATATTGTTAATTTCAGCATTGGTTTTAGCGTCAATAATTGATTTTTCGTTCAGTTCCAGGCCAAGAATATTTTTACATTTTGATGATAGATAGATGGATATAGAACCTGTGCCGCAATAAAGATCATATACGGTTTCATCTCAGCAATTCCCGGTGAAACGGAACTCTTTTAATAGAAGTCAGTTACAAATTTTATGCCATCTATAAATTGTCAAAATCTATTGCCGGCATTCTGGAATTGAGGCTGATAGCGACTTCAACCTCGGAGTCAGAACCTAATTTTAGAGGATGAGATGGCTGTAATTTGCTTCATATAAAGATGTTATAGTTCACCGGGAATTGCTGGTTTCATCTGCATTTATTTGGGCTAATTCGTCAATTTGCTGGTATAGTATTTCCGCTTGTGCTGTATTCGTTTGAAAAAATGAATTAGATGATATCTGGAAATTATAGCTGCCCAGTCGTTCATTAATTATTCCCTTACCGGAAATTATATGTTCGTTTTCACCTTGAGAGAATTCGCATTTTTTAGAAGTAACATTATTAACAAATGTTGTTATTTGAGGTAGTGAATTGGCGCAGAGTTCTGCATAGAGTTCGTTTACCAATTTTTCGTCATAACGGGATGTGACAAAATTGACCATCAAATCTTTTGTGTAGAACGACTGGCGAATCATAAGATGGCGTAAAAAACCTTCATGGGTTAATGTGGAATACGGTTGCAACTGCCTAGCAAGGCAGAACGATTTAACAGCATTGAATATTTTATTCATTTCAAGTGTCGCGATATGACAAAAATCTATATCCACAACTTTCGAATAGACCTTGGGCGCATGAAAGCCTAAAGCGAAATCAATCGGCTTTTCCGATTGGCATAATGCATTCATCTCATTATCTGGAATAAAGCGTCTGTTGTTAAACGAGTATTCAATTTTATTTCGGTAATGTGTCGTTCTTGTTGCAGAAATAATTGGTTCCACATTTATTATGGTAAAATTACCAATGTGTTTCAGCGCATTTATTACTTGTCTTTCTTTAATTTTTATTTGTTCAGGATAGTTGAAATGCTGCCATTTGCAGCCACCACATGTCCCAAAATGTAAACAGATCGGTTCACATCTTTGGTCCGAGTTCTCTGATACAGAAACTAGTCTTGCCTCAAGATAATTCTTTTTTATTTTGGTTATTCTCGCCTTAATCACATCCCCAATAACAGCATTGCCATTAACAAATACGTTTAACCCATCTGGCAATGTTCCAAACCATTTATTTCCGTCGGCAGCATCAGTGATTTTTAATACTAATATCTCGCCTTTTTTAAAATTAGTCATTAGTCAGCCGATATCATTTATTTAATTTCTATTTAGAGCCTCTTGCAAAACTATGTTCGAGGTGGATTTTGAGCGCAGGTTGCGTAGCTGTGGTCATCATGAGTAAATGTGCATAGTGTTATCCCTACGCACTTTACGCATGATGGATGCAGATGCGTGATTTGCGCCAAAATACGGCCGGACATAGTTTTGCAAGAGGCTCTTTATATAATAGATTTACTATATCTTGATTTTCCCAGAATTAACGTCTTATTAGCCGAGTATAACTATCTGACCTGATTAATTCATGTGATTTCTTCTGCGAGCAAGTATTTTACTGCAAACCAATGAGTTAGGAAGAATCAGAGCATTCAAAAGAGGTCATTGTTTCTGCATCCTCCGAACCATCATAACTCATTAATTTGAAGCAAACTAAGTACTCTTGCGACGTAATTGCATAAGTTAATCAGGCTAACCTGAATAATTTATCAGTATTCTGCTGCGAGCCCTAATCTCTGCTCAAATAAGCCGATTAGCTCACAACACATCTCAGTGAATGAAAATTCACTTTCGCCGTGAAAATTTCTCTAATCAATTTATTATGAGCGAGTTAAGCGCTCTCGCGACGAATCGCATGAATTAATCAGGCTAAATACCAATAAGACATGAATTTAATTTGTGAATTGGTATGTATGTGCAAAATTAAATCGCTATGGAAGCAACACTAGATAAACTCGGCGTAAGTCCTTCGGGTACGAATTCATGTATTCCGGGTATGGATTTGTCTAAGATTTCCACAATATTATAAGTCGTCAAGCTACCCGGTGAACGTGGCAGTCTATCTGTGAAAGACAAGCGTTTGACGCCGCTGTCAATTTTGTTATGCGATTTGGTTTCTTTGGCAGCAGGACACTTCACAATCTTTACTCAAATCACAAATAACCGAAGACCGCGACAGACCATAATATGTGTAGCGCCGATGTTAGACAAGTACATGCACAGATTATTTTTCCAACTATACTTCTGATGTCCCTTTAATATTGTTTCGGGTTTAATTGCCTGCGGTTTGATGCGTTTCACTATAAATATCAAAGCCGAAACCCCGTTTGTTCTGTAGCGTCGGAATTCATTGGTTTAAAATTCAACAGCTCTTCTTAGTCGGAGCAGCAGAGTCATTTAGTCTCTTCCGACGACACTTTGACTCGATTTCTGCCAGTATGCAGGCAGAGGTGAATGCTCCCCGGCAATCCGAAGATTTTTCCTGATGATATGGATCGTTCGATCAGACTGTCAGGGGAATTCCTTTACAGGTCCATTTGTAGGGTTTGGCCATTGTCCGGTTAAAGTAGTCAATAAACTCGACGATCTTTTGGCGTAGATCGTCTTTGGAAGAGAAGTTTCCGCGTTTGATCACTTTTTTAGCCAATATGCCAAACCAGATTTCCACCTGATTAAGCCAACTACAATGCTTGGGAGTATATGCAAATCGGATACGATGGCTCGAATCGCTCAGAAATTCTCCGCGTGTTTTGGTATTCTCAAGAATGCCTGATTTCTCCTTAATTCCAAGCTCCCCTTTGAAACCGATAAGACGGGCTGTCAATTTGACCAGAGTCTCTGATTTGTGAGTGTTAAGCTGATCACTTATGAAAATCCACTCATCTTTCGGTGCGCTTTCAATCGTTGCTTCTATATGGGCTGCAAAATCCACTTCTTTCCTGGTTTCACCAAGATGATAAGTCACAATTTCCCCTGTGGCAACGTCAAATGACGGAATCAGACAAAGCGTTCCATGACGAGTGTATTCAAACTCGATTTTCTCCGGTTGCCCGGAACGCATCGGCTTGGTTTCGGCTAACCGTTCCAATGCCTGGATGCCGGTTTTTTCATCCGTAGATATAAGATGAATTGCCTTTTTGGCCAAAGACTTGGCTTGACGATATAGGTCGCAGAGATTTTTGGCCTGGTCTTCATATTCCTCCCGATCATCAATTCTCGGATTAAGCCAATACTCACTCCGATGTGGTCTCAGATCAGCCTGATCGAGAAAACGCTGGACTTGTCGTGAAGATATGCCGGGGGCAATTTCTTGCAAATGAACTTCATCTGTCAATTCTCGGGCTGTCCAATGCGTGATCGGTCGATCGTATTCAGATGGGGGCATAAGGGCCAGAGAAACAATCAGCGTATATTGTTCTGCCGAGTAGGTCGCAGGGGCGCCGCTACGGGGGGAATCACTAAGGAGCTGTTCGGCCAGACGTTCTTTGCGCAGCAACTCTCCGGCATGACCGGGTCCTTCAATAGTGTTTCTGACCAGTTCGGCCCACTGATAATTGGCGTCAGAGCATCTGTAGTGCCATTTGCTGATAGTATCAGGGTCATGATTCAATTCTCGGCCAAACTGAGAAAAATTGATCGGTTTGTTATGAATGTGTAAAAGCATACGGCTGCGGATAAATATATTTTTGCTGACTGTGGCCTTGCTGTTCAGACGAACAAGGATTTGATGAAAATCCGGGTTCAGCCTCAAGGGAGGGAGGGATTCCTCGCGTGCATTGTTGTAATCTGGTCATTTTCACTCCTTTCAAAGATTGAATTCTCATGACATTAATATATTTTATAATCTATACCAAGTTGAAAAATCGAAATTTGTTCGAAATAGGAGAAATAATGGGATATAAGGTTAAAGTTACAGAAAGTAAGTCGCCCGACAAATAACACCTTCTTTGTCACTGTGCCGGTAGTTCTTGTTGATGCAATGGGATTGGTGAAAGGTGAAGAATTTGAATGGTTGCTGGAAGATAAAAATACGCTAGCCCTTCGGAGGAAAAAACTAATGGGAAAACGGAAATTACGGTAGTAATTTTAATAGATAAAATTGGCAGAAGGACTTCGGCCACGATTTTCATTTATACTGGATGCGCATTTATTCAAACTTGATCCAATTCGTACCCGAAGGACTTACGCCGAGCTTATCTAGTACGTCCACATGTGCATGTGCGCAAGGGATGTCTAGTTTCGAAAAAATTATAGTGGAAATACGAAGCATTATCGTTCAATTTTATTCCCAGCAGTTTGCAGCAGGCTGTCTATTTAACATTGATTACCTGGATATTTATTAAAACGTGACACATATAAATTCAAAAGCTACGATCTTAATTGTTGACGATGACAAAACTGTCAGATTAGCACTAAGAAAAGTTCTGGAACGCCAAGGATATGAAATTATTGAGCCTGGTGGCGGGCAGGAGGCTTTAGGACATCTAGGGCAATATGATATTCGATTGGTGATAACTGATGTATACATGCCGCAGATATCCGGTATTGATCTATTAACCGAAATAAAGTCAAGATATAGTCGGACGCCTGTTATTATTGTTACAGGAAAGGCAAGTGTTGAAGCGGCTGTTGAGTGTATGAAAATCGGTGCATCTGATTATATATCAAAACCATTTACGTTATCGCATATTGAGGAAACGGTGCAAAAAATCATTGCGTGCACCAGCGGATCTAATTCTTTGAACCATACGACATTGATAAAAGATCTTCCAACATTCATGACGGACTATGATGTTGTAGAGACACTGGGTGAAGGGAATATGGGAATCGTTTATTTGGTGGAAAAATTTGTAAAAGAAAAAAAGAAAAAGTTTGCAGTAAAAATTTTCAAAGGACATGATTTTACTCCTGAAGCGAAAGACAAATTGAGAAAACGCTTCATGCATGAAGCAAAAGCAGCATCAACGGTGCACCATCAAAATGTAATTGATATTATTGAATTTGGATTGGATGACAATGCATTGGTTAACTATATCGTTATGGAATATGTCGATGGCAAATCATTGAAACAATACATTGATGAAAAAATTGTGCTAACGTATAAGCAAAAGTGTCACATTGTCTGTCAAATAGCCAAGGCATTAGGTGCGATTCATAGACATGGTATTTGTCATCGAGATATCAAACCTGCAAATATTTTAGTGACGGATAATTTAATTACCAAAGTAACAGACTTTGGCATTGCTCGTTTACCGGACTCAATGTTAACTCAAAAAAACGATTTACTGGGTTCACCCGGCTATATGGCTCCCGAATCTTTCGAATCGTCAAGTGTTGATTGTCGCGCGGATATTTTTTCTTTAGGGATCACTGCATATGAGTTTCTATCAGGCAAGCACCCGTTCATTGCCGAAAATTGTGTTAAGACATGTCACTTGATTCGCAACAGTAAACATGCTGGAATTAATGAAATTGACCCAGGTTTTCCGGATGGATTTCAGATGATATTAGATAAAATGTTAAGCAAATCACCGGATGCAAGATATCAGTCAGCGGATGATCTTTATGCTGATTTAAGTAAGTTGATTATAAACTTATAGAAACCTCGTCACGATTCTTCTAATTTTCCTTGTGGGCAACTAATTTAAATGATTTTAGAAGTACGAAAATCATTACAAATAATGAAATCACAAACAGAAAAAAAGCGCTGTCTAATTAAACACCTGAATCCGTGAAAAATCTATGGCGAATCGCTGCAACCATTTGGGCATAAAGACGTTGCAAAATTTTTCAACATGCCTTCAGGTATGCCTCCGAATTTTTGCAACGTTTTCTACTCCAAAGCGTGACGCCGATTCCCTCATAATTTTTCACGGATTCAGGTAAACACTTAACGTTTAAAGGCGACTAATGATGCGTCATAAAAATCAGGTGCATTATAGCCAAGAAAATTTAAACATGTAGCAGCAATGCTGCTGATTCCTAATTCAGTTTTAGAAGTCAACGTATAATCGTTATTGAAGTTTGGATCAAAAATGTAACATGGTACAGGGTTTAAAGTGTGACACGTTTTAGATTTAGGCTTACCATTCTCCAGCTTCAAGTCTCCAGTTTTTTTATCCCACTCATACATTTCGTCAGCATTGCCATGATCGGCTATTATAATCAATATGCCATTATTCTTTTTTACGGATTCTAATAACCTTGCTACCTGTAAGTCTACTGCTTCTACAGATATTACTGCTGCCAAATAATTGCCGGTATGTCCCACCATGTCGGCATTGGGATAATTCAATCGAATAAAACCATATTGGTTTGATTCAATTGCTTGTATGACTTTGTCTGTAATTTCTGCAGCTTTCATCCATGGTCGTTCTTCGAATGGTACTTTATCCGATGTAATTTCGTCATAATCCTCGAGCTTGTCATTGAACTTTCCGGTTCTGTTTCCATTGAAGAAATAGGTTACATGTCCGAATTTCTGGGTTTCACTGATCGCATATTGCTTTATCCCGGCGTTTGCGATGAATTCTCCAACTGTTTTATCTAACTCTGGCGGATTCACCAGAAAATTTTTAGGAACGTTTAGATCAGCATCATATTCCATCATTGCGGCAAAGAAAACTTTCGGTACTTTTTCACGGTCAAATTTATCAAAGTTTTCAGTTTCAAATGCATTGCACATTTCGATTGCTCTATCACCACGAAAATTAAAAAGAATTACAGAGTCATTATCATTAATCGTCCCAATAGGATTGCCATTTTCTGCAATAACGAATGGAGGGAGGTCCTGATCTATAACTGTAAATTCGTTGCGATAGGTTAAAATAGCATCTGCGGCGTTATCAAACTGTCTTCCTTTACCTAATACATGCGTCTCCCAGCCTAATTTAACCATGCCCCAATCAGCATTATACCGGTCCATCGTGATCTTCATTCGTCCGCCTCCTGAGGCGATACGGTAATCATTTCCATTCTCATTAAATTTTGCCAAAAATTCTTCGAATGGATTGATATATTCCAGCGCTGATGTTTCACCAACGTCCCGGCCATCAAGAAGTACGTGGATCCGAATTCTGGCGATATGCTGATTGCTGGCTTCACGAATCATTTCTTGTAAATGGTTGATATGACTGTGCACATTCCCGTCAGACAACAGGCCAATAAAATGAAGAGTAGAATTATTTTCTCTACAATTCTGATGCACGTTATTCCAAACAGGTTGCTGAAACAGGGATTTTGACTGGATTGCCTTACTAACCAACTTTGCACCTTGAGCGAATACGCGACCGCATCCAATTGCATTATGCCCAACTTCACTGTTTCCCATATCGCTATCTGATGGCATACCCACAGCTGCACCATGGGCTTTTAGTAGTAAATTAGGGGAATTTTCTTTTAACCAGGCGAGGGTTGGCGTCAATGCATTTGCTACAGCATTTCCCTTATATTTTGGGCCTGATGCAATTCCATCCATAATACATAGAACCACAGGACCTGAGCGGACCTTAAAGTTACATAATTTAGTTAACATTTTTTATTTAGTATCTTATCAATAATATTCGTGTATTTTTTGGCAAGAGTTTAATAATTCAGAGCTGGAATCAATATGGTTTCTTTAAGTTTTTGAGCGGTTATAACCAGTTCTTTTCCCAACTTTGTCAAGTAGTATTTGTATGTTTTACCTGCCCTTTTTATAAGACCAAACACATTAAGTCTTTTAATAAGCCTTGATATTTTGCTGGTATTAAACGCGGGTAGTCTGGCCCTTATATCTTTGTTTTTAAATCCTGTGATGTTGTATTCCCCCCGCAGAACAGTAAGTAATAAGGACAGGTCTTCATGATAAAATAAATTGAGTGCGTGTTTAAAAATTGAACACATGTATCATATTGATGCACAATGAATTATATTTTATTTTATGGTTGAAAGTCAGGATCCCTTCACGCATAAGTATAAGATAAGTTTTCAACGTTTATTCATACTTAAGCATATAAAGAAAGGATCCTGTAATAATGAATTTAGAGCTTATTCACGAAAGTATCAATACATTAGTAGAACAAGTCAAAAGCTTTGCTCATGATTCTCAATCAGAGGGGTGTAATCCTTTGAGTAAAACTAGAGTAACAGCAGAGTCAGTTGAACGTCATATTTTTATGGAATTATTGAAGATTGGCAGGATGCTCATGCAAAATTATTTTCATGAATTAGGGCGAGGAGACAAAGGTTCAAAACTTGTCCGTAATGGTCATGATTATCGACGAAAAATCTGTAAACCACTAACGTTATTGACTGTTTTTGGAATTGTGATTATAGAAAGATGGTGTTACTATGCCGAGGGCCATAAAGGCTACAGCCCCATAGATGAGACGGCAAGTTTACCCGATCGCCAAGCTTCGTATTTTGTGCAGCGGATAGTTGGCCGTATGTCAATACGCGATACCTATGATGAGTGTGTTAAATCATTCAAGGAGCTGTTTGGCATTTCGCTATCAACCCATACAGCTGAACAGATTATAAAGGAACTATCTTTGCATCATAAAGAATATGCTGATAATCTTTCACCTCCAGCACCAGAACCTGAAAAATTGATTCAGGTAGTCGGTTTTGACGGGAAAGGCGTAGCTATAATAAAGGAAACTGTTCCCAGATGCGAAGCACGGCTGAAGAGAGGGGAAAAACGTAATAAAAAGAAAGAAGCCATGGTGGGGCTTGAATATGTCATGCCTGAGAGTAGACGCTCTGCTGAATTAGTCGCAAAAGCTTTGGTCAAACCCGAAATCCTGAGTAGTGAAGAGTTAGAGCAACTGCATGCAATTCGACCTGCTCAAAACATTTATTATCAATCATCACTTACAGCAGGTCGAGAAGGAATTATTAACGAGATATCTGAACGCGCAACAAAACGGATATTGGATTCTCAGACACGTCTTAATCAAGCCTGTGTTATTGATGGAGCCCTAAGCTTGTCTCAAACCTGTAAAAAGCAATTTCCTGATGCTGAAATTATCCTTGATATCATTCATGTATCAGAACGTTTTTGGCAAGCTGGCCATATTATTTTTGGAGAGGGAACACCGAAAGCAAAAGAAATGGTTTATGACTTGATGCAGCGTACACTCAAAGGACAAATTGGATATGTTATCGGCGGATTGCGCCAACGAATTAAGCGTGGGCATTTATCAAAGAAAAAAATAGAGAAGTTAGAAAAAATTATAACGTATCTGGATAATCATCGACAGAATATGCGATATGATCGTTATCTAAGCTTAGGCATGCCAATCGCTACAGGCGTTGTAGAATCTGCTTGCGGCCATTTGGTAAAAGATCGTATGGGAAAAGCTGGAGCAAGGTGGAGTCTGCAAGGAGGTGATGCTATGTTGCGATTACGTTCAATTTATGCTTCCGGAAACTGGAATGACTATCTAAAATTTCACCAGCAACAGGAACATCAAAAATTATATCAGTTGCCAAAAGCATCATAAGCTCAACAAATGAACATGCACTCATTTTATAAATAGTTCTTAAGTTGTTTCTTACAGCCTTGTTTTTTGTCTCTTCATCGAATTGCAGAAGCGAATTGGCTTTGACCGAAAATATAGCAAAAGCAGACATAAGAGCATCGGGTAAGGGGATTAATACTTTCCATGGTTGTCGATGATCACAGATCGTTTCAAAATCTGAGCGAATAGCGCCGAACAATCTGTCGCCCAATAATCCGTTTTTAATTAGTGAATATTTTCTCATTATTTGTTTGATCATAATTAGCGATAATCAAACAAAATAAAGGGTGTTTTTTAAAAATCTAGGCCCGGTTTGAAAATTTAATTTATTTTTCAAATTCTGCCAGAAAAACAAGGCTGAGAGCCCATTTTAACAAGGGGCGTCTTTGATGAAATTTCCAAATCAATCAGCAATCAAAATTTTCGCCGGGAATTGCTGATTTAACAGCATAAAAACCATACTATAAAAATTTAACTATCCATAAAAACTTCACCGACCGCGTATAAAAATATAAAAATTCGCTTGTTCTGCTTATATTCTCTTCGCGTTTTCTAGAATCATTTCACCTGTTCCGAAACCGATTCCTGCTTTCACCGTTATAGGTCCATCAATTGGTACCGATTTCAGGTATAGCATTTTTGCTTCTTCCTCGGTTGTAGGGAAGAACGGGGCGCTAGGCTCTGAGTGTAAGTGAAAGTCACCGGACAAAACGCCACACCTAGGACATGTATTCCCGTAATATTTGCTTTCGGTTGTTTTTGAATAGACCAGCTTAAATGAAGGAACCTTATCCTGAATAAAATCCGCGATTTTACTCGGCAAATGAGTGATCCCCGACAATATCCCGACTTGTTCGTCACAATTTTCGATGTTCTCGGCAATGATCGACAGCACCGTCATCTTAGAACTACAACGGCAACAATAAATTTTTTGCCCGACTAAAAAGATCGGTGGGAGTAATTTTATCTCGGAATCCATGTTTTATATTGGGGTTCGGCGGGTTCGGTTCGGGTTCGGGGTCAACGGGGTCGGGGTCAAACCTACGCTATTGATCTTTATATTATATTATTTTCTATATAGTCAATAGCGTAGGTTTGACCCCGATATCCCGAAATATGAACATAATGCGTGGAATATCATTTATAAGCATCTAAAAAAGTATGCCAAACATCTGAATCCGGAAATTCAGGTGAATGGTCGAACTGTACTATTACCGAGAACCAATAATCTTTCTGAAACTGGATTCAGAGATACTAAACGCAAAGCCAGAAGGACTATTGGCAAAAAAAATCTATCAAAGCATATGGATGAATTGCCGTCTCAATATTTTTATATCATCAATCTTGAAGATGCCGACTATGTAAAAACGGTAATCGCAAGTTAATCATTATTTTGACGCTATAGATAAAAAACTAATATAATCCTATATTAATTTTAAATAATTTATATATCTTATTTAATATAAGCAGTTTAAAAATTATAAAAGGGTACGACCCCTAACCTGGTTGTGTACTTACTCCTCCGCTGTTCCGCAGATCTTAGAAATGGTTTCTTCGGCAATCTTAGCGTAGTCAGGATCATCATACTGGGCACCTCTCTTCAAAGCTGGAATCGCTGGCTCCGCAGCTTTGCCGAATCGGCCCAGCAGGTTCGCAACACGCCAGAATATGCGAATCTGGCAGAGAGTATCCTCGTCTTCTATCGCAGCGATCAGTGCCGGAATCACTGGCTGTCCCATGCCCATCAAAATGCGTTCTCCGTACCCTTCCATTTCGTCTGCGCCCAGATCAATGATGACGGTCGCAGCGCACGCAGGCCCAATAGCGATCAAGGCACTGGTAACTTCCTCCTAGACCTGTTCATAGAGGTTTTCGTCCTCCACATCCCAGAAGAAGTACGCCTCCTTCAGGGCCTCGGCCGCAGGAGCGGCTTCCTCCCTCAATTCGGTACACTTCGAGATGGCCTGTCGCTTGGTAGCCAAGTCTCCAGTTCTCAGCCCCCGAATCAAAGCCTCAATTGCAGGCGGCGTTGTCGCTTGATCGGCATTCGATTCCGGAGGCGGCTCCGCATCTTTGCAGCCGGATGTCCCCAGTCCAAAGACTAGAACCGAAAAGGCAGTCTTCAGCAATCTGGGTAGCATGATCAGGAAAGCAAGACAGCCCGGCTTTCCCTCGTATCGAATTCGGTCGTCGCTCATCTTCTTCTCCGACACAATATTATTATACCAATCGTCTTTGGTATGGGGTTCGGGGTCAAACCTACGCTATTGATCTTTATATTATATTATTTTCTATATAGTCAATAGCGTAGGTTTTTGACCCCGATATCGACCCGATATCCTAGAAACGGCGTTCCTGGCATCGGTGCGTAAGATGAAAGCAGCATTGTTCCACTTTACGAATTTGTCTTCGATGCATCGTCTGATCTCTCGATAATAATTTGCTGTGAAGACTCCTGCTATACCTGCTTATGACAGCTTTAGATCAAGCAATTAGCATAAAAAACCAATTTAACAGCATAAAAACCATACTATAAAAATTTAACTATCTATAAATAAGAAAGTTAAACTTCACCGACCGCGTATAAGTTTTATTATATTAATCGTTGCTTTAACCATGCGGGGTTCTTCCGACAATCAATCACAGCATGAACAGCAAAGGTATTTTGACATTTTTTGTAATAAATCGCGAAAGGGAATCGTTTCGACAACATTCGATAGTAGTGGTTAAAGTGAATCGAATGAATGCCTCCATAAATTCTGAGAGAATCAATATCAGCATAAAGAGAGTCCAAAAAATACATTCCGATTCCCTTATTTTGCTTATCGTAAAACCAAAATCCTTCCTTCAGATCTGTCTTAGCCGATTCAAGGATTTTTATATTCATTGAAGGGATTCTCTTATCTCTATTTTTGCTTCTTCCCAATCAGTAAATTGATCTTTTCCTTGTTTAATTCTTTCTTCTCTTTCTCTTAGGATATCTCCATGCCACTGAGGTGAAGGTATATCTTCAACCTTTCTGCATAAATCATCCCATAACATTTCCATTGTGCCAATCTTATCTTCTACTGTCATTTGCTCTAATGGGAGTGTTATATTCATAGTTATATCCTGTAATATTTTAACTACTTATCTTGTTCGCTTTTTATAATTTCGGGTGAGCCATTGATAAATCGATCAATATTCAAAGTCAGAAATAAAGTATATCTTAATATAATCTTGGATAGATGGGAAAATGGGTTCGGATGGGTTCGGGGTCAAACCTACGCTATTGATCTTTATATTATATTATTTTCTATATAGTCAATAGCGTAGGTTTGACCCCGATATCATATGAAATACATGTAAATAACGATTCCAAGAAATCGACTTTTTTTCTTAGATTTTTTACTTTTGAATTCCAGTCTAGAATATATCACTACTATCGGGGAAAGGAATCGTTTTCGACAGTCTGTATTTCACAAGATTGTGCTGCATGCACCTGAAGGCCGCTAAACCGGGACTAACCCTGTCTGTTATTAAAAGGCGAGACAGCGCTTGCGTGCGGATTTCATCCGAATGGAAAGAAATCCGGGTTAGAAAGAGATTCCTCCATGATCAACCTAATCGGGTTCTGCCACCCAAGATAGCAGAATCGTAAAGATAGTTCTGCTGGACAGCAGAATTCATCCAGTTCGTTTCCACGCTGATTTTTCCTAGGGACGTTGTTAAGTAACTTGTTGGAGACAATTTGGTTATAGGTTAAAAATCACTATTTTTTATTCTTAAAGTCGACTTTTTTAGTGAAAAATAGAGGTCTAACAGTTATTGCTTGAAATGAATCATTCATATTCTTTTCTTACTATTTCTTAAACCGTTATTTTTTGCTAAAAATCAATATAACAATCTTATTACATGCATTTTAATTAACAACGTCCCAAATTGGCTCAAACCTTCACCGACCGGGTATAAGAAGATTATTTCAATGCGTTAACGGATATATTTGCCGCTCACGATTTAAACACGCACCCTAATTGGGTATTTCTAATCGTTACAAATACAGATATATTATGGTAAATCTAATACCATCCGAATTGATCCATTTCTAATTCAAACCTTGGATTCTGTGTGGAATCGGGAATAATAAATACCAAGGGATCAATATCTATTGAACTATTCGATTCCATCTTCCATTCAATATAAACAACATTTGAACCTAATACCCCACGAGCTAATGTATCTGTCGTGGTGATTATTGTTCCAAATTGCGAAATTGTGTTTTCAAATCCCAAAAAGCCCTCATCAACTTCGTTGTCATTCACATCGAGAACTAAGAATGAGGAAGAGGAAAACTCTA
>WLWD01003526.1_pt1 | contig 29096 bp, 40 predicted proteins | sample 6712731 | NCBI WGS metagenome assembly WLWD01 (sample SAMN12718690, study PRJNA576275) | sponge metagenome | isolation source: marine sponge | host: Mycale hentscheli | place: New Zealand: South Island, Marlborough, Capsize Point | collected 2014-11-01
TTAACAAAATTAATAGTATTAAGTTTGGCCCCCTTTGATCGCTAATTATGCCATGTAAACTCTGATGTTTCAACCATGTCAATTAAACTCTCAGAGATACACTTTAAAACTGGAGACGGAAGATTAAAAGTATATTCTTATTTATGCTTGCAGTAGACCCTCCATTATAATGTGCATGTACAATATCTGTGTGTGTGTGTGCATGTGTGTGTGTGTGCGTGAATGCGTTCCTAGTTCCCATGATTCATCTTCCTCACAAGGATTGACATCATCACCACACCTAGCTCCTCCCCCCATCCAACTTCCTGTCCCAGACACGCCCCCAGTGCCCCCGCCCCCATCCATATCTGAAACCAGCAATGACAAGATGCGAGCAGGCTTGCTGTCTAAAGTCATGGACCACATATTCCTACTCATGGAGGATCTGTACATGGGGGTGAGAAACAAGCACATGGTGGTGCCCTGCCCACACTGTGTCTGTAATGCCCCGCCCCCCACACGTCTGAAGAGGTCCTTCAGTGACGTGCATGCGCTACTGCCGGACAAGGAGCGCAGGGAGAGGGAGGAGCTTGCCAGTGTGGAGCGAGGTCTGACAACCAGCGAGGAGGAGGATGAGGAGAGAGGGACAACCGGACGGGCATCTGTATTGCATGAGGTCTCAGGCTCCGGCAGGACAGAAAAGGTGGGCGTGGTTTGGTCGGTTTTGGTGATATGGTTGTCGTGGGTAATATTTCAGGAAGATAATCAGGAGTGTTGTGAAGACTTGCATGCATTACCATGGCTAATACATGTAGTGGACGGACAGATGTTGTGAAAGTAGAAAGTAAGGATGACTAATTATTTACTATCCTTGTTTGTGTGTTTGTGTGTTTGTGTGTAGCACTGTCAAGACAACCACAAGATCCCTCCATCCGAGGTGAAGTCCTCCTTGTTTGGCTTCTCCTACAACGACTGTGTGGTGTACGCTCGCACAATCAACACGATGTTCTGCCCCAAACACGGAGAGATTGACCTCCATTATCTCGCACCTGATACAGTGAGTAGCAATAATAGTAGTAGTTTTAGTGGGTGTGGTTTTCTAATGTATTATTATTGGCTAGTTCTTCCTGAGTTATGGAGAGGAGATCGCCATGGATACCAAGGACTTTGCAGTCAAGGAGAACATTGGCAGAGGGGCTTTTGCTAATGTATTCAGTGCTGTGTACAAGGATGGCAAGGAGGTGAGTGTGACAGAGAGGTGGGTGTGGAGGGGTGGGTGTGGTCATGTGACTCAGATGTCCAGGCATATTATTATAGATTGAATTATGTGATAATTTGTGCAGAGTACAATGATCGTGTTGTATGTGTGTGTGTGTGTGCTGTTGTTGTTGTTGTTGTTGTTGTTGTGGTTGTTGTTGTTGTTAGGTGGCTATAAAAGCCATGACTAAAGAGTGGCAGGCCAGGAAGGAAGGAGAAGGTAATGGAGAAGGTTTGGAAGGAGATCAGCGTGGCTTTGAAGACACGGCTGCTGACAGAGAGGAAGGCGGACTACGACCTCAGCAAAGGGAGCAGGCCAAGGAGCCCGGCCGCCGCTCTATCGTCAATGGATTTGAGAATGTAAAGAAGGAACTGGCCATCTTGTCCCCTCTGTCACACTCCCATGTTGTGAAGTTGTATGGAGTCATCCTCCGTCCAATAGGAATGGTGCTAGAACTCGCACCTAAGAGAAGTCTCAAGAAGATTCTCACTCAGTACAAGGATGTCCACGCAAAGTTTCACATTAGAGCCATGCAGAGAGTGTTTCTACAGGTAATGAGTAGCTATGGAGGTATCGTGAAAAATTTCTTGCTCCACTCGTGCAATTATTTCCCGTATACCACAGATTTCCATGCCATTATATCTCTTAATTTTTTTTAATTTACTGGATTACAGAAATTATAAATTTTACATGTACTAACATGACTTCAATTGTATATGTGCATTTGTTTATTTGTGTGTGTGTTTGCAGTTAGCCAGTGCAATTCACTACTTGCATGAGAAGAGCATTATCTATCGTGACCTCAAAACAGACAACATTCTGGTATGGTCATTCCCAGAACCACGTGATCCCATTCCCATTCCACTGGGGTCCAACTTGGGTCTAGACTCTGCTCTGGTCAAGCTGTCAGACTACGGTATCAGTCAGTATGTAGCTAAACAAGGAGCTCTTGGATATGTCGGTACTCCGGGATTCATTGCTCCTGAAATACTCAAATACCATGGCAAAGAGGTGAGTGGGTAAGGGATAGCTGCACCATAACCACAGTTAGGACTGTGCTTGTTTGCTGTTAGTATACTTTGTTCAACATTTCAGTGTTCAATCATTATTTTTTTAATTGACTACTTATTTCTCCATTCCTGATCTCTATTCCTGATCTCCATTCCTGATCTCTATTCCTGATCTCTATTCCAGGCCTATGACCACAAAGTGGACATTTTCTCCTTTGGTATGGTCATCTATGAGATGCTGACTCTGCACATTCCTTATGAAAGCATGGCAGGACAACAGGCCAATCAAGCTAACGAACAGGGTAAACGCCCGCCACTTTGCCGGGCTGATTTTCCTTGTCCGGTGCTTGCCCGGGAGCTGATGGTTTGGTGCTGGCAGCAGAAGCCTGAGAATAGACCTACAGCTCCGGACATCATGGGCGTGGCCACTATTGAACAGTTTCCCAGGTTGCTGGATGGAATTAGAATATGTAACTATGGCAAGGTAAACAAAGGGGAGGGGCTCTAGCAATACAGGGGGTGTGGCATGAGGACTGTAGACAAACACTACAACAATGAGGGAGTGTGGTTTGCGACTTTAGCTGTGGTACTAACTAATAGGGGGCGTGGTTTATGTTTGTCATGTGTCGAATCTTGTGACTTTGTTTTGTCTAGGTTACCACTGCATGTAGTCGCACCTTCAACTCGTACTCCAGACGCAGAGAGAGTCAAACATTTTCTCCGCCTTCTTTCTCTAACAGCCGTGCTTCTGGTTCCCATGACAACTTCTCTTCTCCCCATTTGGAAGTGGTCAGTGAAGAAAGAGGAGGCGTGTCTGCACACTCATTTCCTGTGCCTGTCACGGATGGGTGGAGCTCTGGGGGACTAGGTGCGATATGGAGCGAAGGGTCTGATGAATTAGTTCTTAGACCAAGTGCCGAATATGGGAAGAGAGGGAGCGGTCGAGGAAGTGGGCGTGGCAGCGACAGTGGTGTAATGACGTCATCCAGGCGTGAAAATGAACTGACATCTTCTCTGACGTCACAGCGCGTGCCTCCCTCTCCCAGCTCTCCCTCGCACCTGCTCCACAGACAGATGTCTGCCGATGATTTGAGCATGAAGCGTGTGTCTCCGTTCAACATGAGCGAGGAGGGGGAGGGGCCTATGTGGGAGGTGTGGGTGGCCTCTAGCAACGCCCACCATTCAACTCTGAGTGTCCTGGATTATACTCACAGCTTCTCTAGTGTGGAGGTGAGGGGTGTGGCTTACAATAGTTGAGGCGGGGGTGTGGCTAATAGAGGTGAAAGTGTGGCCTACTATATATGATGTGGGGGGTATGGCTACAATTTTGGAGGTGGGGATGCAGTTTACTTTATTGGATATGAGGGGAGTGGCTTAAGATGTGAGGGATTGAATGAGAATGAGCAACTCTGTGTAATTAGCTATGTAGTGATGATGATGATGATGATGATGATGATGATGGTGATGATGATGATGATGATGATGATGATGATGATGATGATGATGATGATGATGATGATGATGATGATGATGATGATGGTGATGGTGATAATGGTGGTGATGATGATGGTGATAATGGTGATGATGATGATGATGATGGTGGTGGTGGTGGTGGTGGTAATGATGATATATAATCACAATAGTAGTAGTAATATTGATCTGTATAATTTGCTTGTCTGTCAGTGACAACAACTGATGATGACATTGCATGTATTCATGAATGATTCATGAGCTGAGTTGGGTTGCCAAGTCGTCACGGGTCAGTCAGTAAACCATCATCAGTAATAGCACCAGTGGTGGTGGTGGTGGTGGTGGTGGTAGTGGTGTGTGTGTGTGTGTGTGTGTGTGTGTGTGTGTGTGTATTACATATGAGTCAAGGAAAGTAAGTGAGGAAATAGAAAGTGGATATAGAAACAAGCAGACTGATGTCACTAAACCAAGTGGTAGAGGAATAACAGTGGATAAAATTAATCAACTTTCACCATCCTCACCTACAATATAGTTGCTATTGTTAATTGGCTCTATTGAATTGATGACACTTTACCCAACCAATTTATGGCGCCGCTTTACCAACCTGGTTCAGCTAATGGAGTATCCATGCACGCACACACTGTGGTCATCATGACTGACACACCAGCGTATTGTATTACACATGCTTATTCTGAATGTCTACATTATTATGTTTCTCTTGTTATGTGCAGGACATAGAATTAGGGGATTCCCCAGTGCTATGCATATGTGTGGTTGGTAAGAAGGTGTGGCTTGGACTAGAAGCTGGAGTACTGATCATTTATGATGCCAACACAAGAAAACCTTATCTACAAGTAAGTTAATGGGTAAGGTGTCATCACAGTATGACTAACGTTGTATTCCACACAATATGCTTACTATTGCATCTCTAAACTTGAGTCTGGCGTGCAGAGTCTCTGTCATATGAGGTCTATGCCGTGTGTGTATGTGCATGTGTGTGTGTGTGAGTGTAGTCCATAGTCAAGCACTGTAAAGGCATACAGACGATGCTCTATTTGTCTGCACTACGTCTTGTCTATCTCGGTCTGGAGGACGGATCTGTCCTGGCCTTCAGTGAAGACCTACCTGCCACGCCCCTCACTTCCATAGACCCGACCATCAACAACCCGCCTCTCATTAACCTCGCACCTCTGGCACAATATTGCGACTCCACCCAAATGTCTGCCTGCTTCCTGGCCCTACCCACCACCATGACACGCCCAGTAGATCGATCTGCTAGAGGTCTCTCCGATGGTCATGATGACAAGAGGGTGGATATCTTGTCTGGTAAAGGGTTGTATGAGCTGTGGGTGGGCCAGAAGGAGGGCAGGATCACAGTTCTTGATGCCAGTTCTCTGAAGGTGGTCAAGTTCTTGAGCAATGACTTTGACAAGTCGTGTGTGCCTAGTTACGTGGACCATCTCAAGTGCAAGCATCTTGTGTGCAGTATGTGGGAGTCTGACAGAGGGCTGGTCAGTGAGACCGGGGGGAGTGGCTATGTCAGCGTGTACTCTGCCCTTTACCACGGCCAATATGTAACGCGATGGAATGCAAGAACCAAGGAACCCATCCACTGCTTTGACTGCAGACCACACCTCCTGGTAGAAGCACGGGCAACCAATAAGAAGGCATTGGGTTAGTAGGAATTAAAAACAGTCAACCAGATTCAAATATGTTATTATTTACTGTTTGTTTATGTTTGTAGAAGGGACCATTACATCAGTGTTGTTCTCCAAGTGTGAACTGACAGTGGGTTTGTCTTGTGGGCTCATCATCATCTTGGACCCTTTCTCCTTCAACATACTCTGCACTCTGTCCTGCCACAGGCAACAAGTGTCATGCTTGCTGTCACTACAGATGAACCACACCCACTTTTCTAGCCGGGACAATCTGGACGCACAAGGAGTGCCTGGACTGCCCAGGTAAGAACATGTACTCTACATTATGTGAGTGAGTGGAGGGTGAAGGTCTCCTGCCTCAGAGTGTTGTACTTGCTCAAGATAATCCAGTACCAGTTCTGTATTATCTGTATTTCATTGGCTCCAGGTCATCCAGTACCAGTTCTGTTCGCATGTCCTCCTCTACCGGGTGCAGTGATAAGTTGCTTAGTTTCGGCACGGGCTTCAAGTCCTACTATGATGATGAAGATGAGAAATCCAAGCAGAAGCATGAAGCCGGTGTACTCCTGGTATGGGAATCTGACCACTGGCGTTCTTGTCCCAATCCCAAGTCTACCCTATGAATTCATGTCCACCACAACCACAGAGCATGAGAGAACTGCTGCTAGCACTTGTTGTTTGTTTTTTACTTGTTTGTATTCATAAAAACACTTCGTGACACAACTAATGCTGGTATTCAAGACTATATATATTTTTTTGTTTCTAATTGTTAACATTTTATACAAGTTCAACTGAAACAACAATTATACATACAAATGACATTTTAAAAATACCGACATAGCAACAATCAGTGGAGGGAACAATAAAAAAATAATCAACATATCTAGTACGCTTTGTTCTGTAGTCTTGTGGGCGTGGTTTAGTCGGCAACCAGTCGTACATCAGCCCATGCATTACGGATGATGCTCTCAGCCCTAATGGCTTCAGGATGGAGGATGGATACTGGATCTGGCTCATCGTGGGCCACGTTAGACTTGGACTGTCTGGCACCACTGCAAACATACAACACACAAACATATTAAACTTGTAAACAGAACCACTAACACATTTCACTATTTTACACAGAGAATACAAACCTAAGTTTACATGGAACACACAAATATATACTCTTCACATAAATGGAACACACTATACTTTATACATAAAACACACTCTTCACATAAATGGAAAACACAACATAATTTTCATAAATAGAATGCACAAACATTTTCATAATAGAACACACAAACATACTTTCATAAATGGAACATAAGACTTGATACAAGGCAAGGGTTGCAATAAACTAACAATACATTCAAACACACGACACGTTCAACCTGTCAATAGGTACGTGGTATTGATTGCTTGTTCTCGCACGTCTAAAAACTGCCGTACTCGACCCTTTACCACAACACAGGGAAAGTTGGAACAATTTGGACACGTGCCAGAGAAATGCAATTAGACGATCATTACCACAACGTGTCACTATTGGCACGAACCTGTCAATAACACGCCCACTTAATTCTTCTATTGACCTTGACAGGTAAAGGTCGTGTTCAAGATGTTCATCCTCTTGCCCAATTACGTAATGTACTTAAAGAGGACAACCGCGCTATCCTTTACTCAACTTGTATGATAGTTCAATAGTACTGGCTAATGGTTTGAACTGATGGGGGTGTGGCTAATGGGTGTGATCAAAGTTTCAACTGCTTGCACATTCTTTCGACAGACCGTCTATGCAGACAAAATGGGTGAAAATGATACTTCTGAAATATAAACTGCGCTAAGAATGATTCTTGAGGGCGTGGCTTAGTCGGCCACTAGATTGATGGTAGCCCAGGAGTTACGAATGATGCTCTCGGCTCTGACGGCCTCAGGGTGTAGAATAGATATCGGCTCTGGTTCATCGTGGACGTGGGCTATGTTAGACTTGGCTTGTCTAGCACCACTGAAGAAAACAAACACACATACACACTCAATATCAGACTGGAAACATCACACACAAACATACACTCCAACAAACACACATACACACTCAACGTCGGAGTGGAAGCATCACACACAAACATACACTCCAACAAACACACATACACACTCAACATCAGAGTGGGAGCATCACACACAAACATACACTTACTATCTGACACAATAAACAGAACATTAGCACTCAATACCTCCACACATTATCACTCAATACCTCCACACATGACTGCTTTAAAAACAAGGAACACAACAACTTCACTGGTACAAACACAACATCTCAACACACACACGCACACGTTTAGAAGCTGGTAGAATAACACGGTTAATAACGAGTCTCTTATCTGATACTCATTCATTTCCATACATGCTTCATTACAATTCTTCTGCTCCATGAAGATGGTCCCCACCCAGCACAATTAGCTAAGACAATAGTTGCTATACTAGACTTAGCACGGGCCTGAAATCAACTTTCAACACATAATATTTTATCTTCTGATCTATTGGTGGGAAGTGTCCACAGCATGTGGTATATTTCAATGACTTCAATTCCTAAGATAGTTACATAAATGGCTGATGTTGGCCGACCATTGTCTGCTGTAATGAGTGATTTCACGGTGTGTTGTACATCAAATGTCAAAACATGTGCCCACACACGAGCTAGTCCAGTTAGCTTGCTTGATGCAGTGGTATCCAGTGCCAACATTAACAAACCTTCTTCAGTTTAGGCTTGCAACAAGGATAAAGGTAAAGGAAGGAGAATACTTCATAAAATTCAAGCAGTAAACATATTATTAGGTCAGACTGTCGGCCAGATCCATGTAGGATTAGGAAGTGACAGTGCAAGTTACTGGCAAGTTTTCTTCCCCCCAATTAGCAATTTAACACTTGACACATATAAGAATTCTAAGAAACAGTATGTCCAGCAGGTTTTGACTTCTTTTTGCTTCCTTGGTTTCCTCTCTGAAGCTTGGCCTTGAAGCACTGAGTGTTCACATCAGTGGTCTATTATTATAGCTACTATTCTCAGTGTCCCTTTACCCTAGTCCGGCGTAGCCAGACCCTTTACCGAACCGCTACGCTGGGAATGGGGACATGGCCATACCAAATTTGTTCTGCCGCACATATATTGCGGCGGTCAATTATCGTTAGCAAATTACTGGGAATAACCCTCCTCAACCACAAATAGAAATTCCTGTGTGTGTCAGCCACCCTTTCCAACGCTAGGTTTAGCAATCATGGCTAATTTGCGGTAGAAATTCAGGTATAAAGGAGGTGGGGCACTCACCACTTCCACATTCCTCCAGAACAAATTTGGTATGGCCATATCCCCAGACCCTCCGCGCGCTACGTGGGTCTGGCTACACCGAACTACCTTTACCCTACGTTTGCTGGTGATAATGACCATCCCTTACCTGATGGCATCTTTGTCATCGGCATAGATGAGCAGCTCTGCTCCCACACAGCAGCACAGACACTTGGGCTCCTTCCTGATCTCCAAGTCCTTCAAGAACCTGAAGTCAATAAACTGAGTCTCGACGTCTCCACAGCAGTTGAGGGCAGCGCGGTTCTTACGCCAGCGAATACCTTGTCCAGTAACACGCCATTCGGTGGTGGGGATGCAACATGGGCAGCAAATCTGTCAACACAAGTCAACAACAACAAAAACAAGTTAACAACAACACAAACAAGTTAACAACAATCCACTGTGCTTCAACCAACTCCACAGAACTCACGTGGAAACAGAACTGGCCGCAGTTCTTGTGGTAAGGGAGTTTAGGGACTGGGGTGGTGCCACTCCACAAAGACTTGCTCCTGTCTGCGTCTCTCTTGTGCTTCTTGAGCAGCTTAAGGTACTCCAGGAACACGAGTCTGTCCCCAAGGACTACAACACCTAGCTCCTTCATGTGAGGCTCCTAAAAACAACAACATTAAAGATACCAGTTAAAGGGAGAGGAAATAACTGGATGAGTAGCGGAGAGGTGAACAGGAAGACAATGGAAGAGAGAGAAAGAGAAAACGGATAACTAGATGAAAAACAGGCACTAAGGGAGCTCAGGAATTACAATCACAAAATATCACCAGGTGTGAGTTGCTAATTCACACTCTAGTGTTGTGAATGCAGCTGCCAGCTACTGCCACAATGGTGTCTGACTAAATACCAAATAGAAACAATGGCAACACATGATAGGTACACGAACACTTTCAGAGGACAGTGTACCCACACCTCTCTATCTCCCTCACTGATATAAATCCCCAAGAGGCCTTGAACTCCACACAACACACACACTGTGTTCTCAGAACAGCCAGCTCCAGTGGCTGGTGGTCCAATCCCTAGCTCAATGCAGAGATGGCAAGCCATAAAATAATACTTCAGTTGACAAGTTATATAATTCAGTTAACTGTTGACAGTTTGGGTTGTCAGTGCTTTTAATTATATTTTAGCTTTTTAAGCATATTGACTTATTTCAGCCATTTTTGCTTTTTCCCCCTCATAACTATAGAATTAGCTGGGCCACTGAGTGTACCCAGCCATCTAGAAGAGAGAGATTAGCTCAGTCCCTGATGAACGACAGCAATCATGGAGGATGTAGCTACTGGGACACACCCATCTTTGGGACACACCTAATGCCACACTATCACTGTTATTTCTTCTTCTCTTTTCCAGTTACGAAATAAAAATTTCCACAGGATATCCTACGAGTAGAAACACATCACCAAACCAATGTTACGTATGGCTGTGAATGTGTAGCTAGACATGAGCATTGTAGACCACACCCCCGTGCACATGAACAGATAAAGGGGATAGTAACACTATGAAACAGATGAAAGCCAAATAGTGGGTAGGGCACACAATTTTGGACCAAGCCCAAGTTGTCTTGGAAACTGTAGCCAAGACAATGCCAGTTGGAGCATCCAGGCCAGGAAGGAATGTCATCAAATGCTATAGTTCAGCTGCGACACAACCCTGACAACAGATCTCTCTGATAGAACTCTGACACGCCTCTCGCTGAAGGTGAGGAGAAGTCATACACATGCTCCAACTAATGTGTCGGCAAGGTACACTGAAGAATCCATTTATATGTTACCAGGCAACCCTACATGCTAGGACAAAACAGCCACATTGTAATGAATACTTCAAACACCATTGTAGAGCTGCTCCCTCTCTCTCTCTGATATCTCATTAATTCCCTCTCCCGGTCCTCCCTCCCTCTCTCTCTGCAGAGTTAGACTTGCCTCCAGACTCATGAGCACGTGGCCTGTGATCTTGTTCTCTGTGAAGACTTTGGCCAGATAGTCCATACCTATAGGCTTCAGATACTTCTCAATCACATCCTGCTCACTCCAGTCTAACACACACATACACATTTCCAATTTACTATAAAAGAAAAAACAACTTCAGTTAAGTGTGAAGTCCTTACTGTTGTTTAATTGGTGCACGTTATCTTACCCACATCAGCACCATTACTACTGTACTCCAGAACAGATATCAACAACAGTACATTCCCTCTGATATAGAATACTCAACAAAACTCCACGTTACAACTAAACTGCCAGTGAAACTAATTACTCTCTCTCTCTCTCTCCCTACCTTGCACTTGCAGAGGATCGAGATCGCGCACAAATGCCTCAATTTCCTTCCTACGAGAATTGCTCGCGGGCTGAGTGGTAATTGCTTGTTCCGTCATTGCTACACACTCAAAAAAGCAAACGGCAGCAAGAAGAGACTAACCTGGAAGGGTCTACGCAACTCAAAAGATATTATACTTGGCCTCGCCCAATATAATGACGCGCATGCGCTAATACTGCACCCAATTATTGCTGAACTCATCGTCCACAGAGCTCTCGCTGCTGCTGCCAGGCCGCAGGTAAACTGGAGCGCTGAAGTGGGTGGGTCTAATTATAGCTCCGTAAATTACATACTGTATAGTGCAGCGTTATTGCGCTAAGCAGAAATCAAAACACTGTGTGTTGATTTTTTTGAGAGAGGTGGAGGCTAGCGCCTAACACGGAATGTGAGCTCTTCTCGCTCGGTAAGGCTAAGATGGCGTTGTCTTCCAGTTCCTCCAAACACCTACTGAAGCAGTACCACCGCCTGGCGGAGGACACACTGCTAGGTGGGAAGTAAGTCACTGGCCCTAGCAGGAACCCTTCATAATGGTGAAAGCTTGTTCGTGACCTCTACGTGTTGTACTACTGCAGAGAATAGATATTGTTTGTGTGATATTATTGTGCAGGATAAGAAACGATGCCATGGTTCTGGAGGCTGCTGAGGTAAGTGATGGCTGTGCACTGATTATTCTGAGTCCTTCAATTAATGAGATATCACTGGAATTAGAATTCAATTAATGAGATCACTGGAATTGGAATAGACAATTAGACTGAAAGTCAACAAGTGTCATTGTATGTTCACCTGGTTGCTGTTTGCCCTGCAATGCAGTGCATTCATGAGCCCCACCCACTTATTTTATTGCATTCTCAGGCTTCCTATACAATGATAGTAGCTATGAATATCATTATCTTCTCCAGGATGGCAGACTGGATAAACTCACTTCTCTGTTGGATGCATCGCCAGAATGTGTCAATGCTCACTGCCCTTCTTCTGGAGACACGCCCCTAATCATAGCCTCTCGCTCCGGCTTCAAGGATGTAGCAAAACTCCTCCTCAAACACGGTGCAGACATTACTGTGCAGAATGACCTAGACGAGACGGCAATAGACGTGGCAGCGGAAGATATGAGGAAAATCATATTAGGTAAGGATCAGCACTATAGAAGGTAAGGATCAGCACTATAGAAAGTTTAACTAACAATTTACAGCAAAGTATGATAATTATGAGGGTGAGTTCAAATGTTCTATCTGCCTGCAGGTTTGCCTATAGGGTGTGAAGCATTAGCCATTAGCTGTGTAGAGTCTTATTTTGAAGTCCTTAAACTTGCACTATCTTAATCAGGATGTTAGCCATCTTGGAATAAGTATAGTTTGCAGTTCCAATAATTGAGGGGGGAAATATGAGAAAATATGAGAAAAATGTAAATACATCAACTGACACATTGTCATTCTGGTGTACGCTTACCTTGCCCCTCCCACCTGTCCCTCCTCTGCCCCTCCCTCCTGCCCCTCCTCCTCTGTATGTGTCTACAGAGTGCATCCACCATGAGGACAGGTCCATGAGCAATGCTCAAGCTCTTCTCCAGAGTGCGTGGTTGGGAGATGCCGTCTCTCTCAGGAAATGCGTGGAGGTGAGAGATCTAAACACTGACCACCATTAGGATATAAATAGAATGCAGGCAACTTTAAGAACCTTGCTCACTTTTACACACACACACCCACACTTACACACGTGCACACATACACACTTACAGACCCAGAATTAATTCAGAGAAGCGAGCGGAGCTGACTCTCTAATGAGTTCGCGATATATATATATATTATAGGTCTAGAAATTGTTTTTGTTCTTGCGTGGGCGTACGTGTGTACCTTTTCTCCTACGCGCTTGCGCGGGCTGGGTAACCTTCTTAGCAACATTTTGTTTTGTTTACCCACCGCTGTACGAAGTAGCGATGCCCAGTAGACAAAACGTTAGAAACGCTCGGTCAAGAGCTTTGAGGGCGTTAGAAACTCCTGAAGAAAAATTAGTAAGGAGAGCGATAAGAAATGAAAAAGACAGGGCAAGGAGGAGGAGAGCTAAAACGAAACAGAAACAGGTAGCAAAGTAAAGAATCTGACAGTATTTTGTAGCCACACCAAGCATGCATGGAATAGCTGCAATTACAGGGAACATGCATCGCTCGCTTCGCTATTTTGTGCTATTAGAGCGCATCACTAGTATTTAGGTGGGTGTAAAAAGAAAAGAAGTTAACACGCAAGGATGGAAATCGACACGTCGTTGTCCTGGTGGGAAATGAGAGTGCAGTGAACATTGTTGAAGGGAAGCTTCAGGAGTCTTACAATGTAGGGCCACAATATTGTCATGGGTGTGGTTTTAGGCGACAACGTTTAATTTTGCTTACAGTCCTGCACACACAAATGCAGCTGATGTATTCTCAGGATTCCTTTTCTGGATTTAGACCATTTAATGGTCCAGTGTGTTGAGGGTTTTCTGGTGCTTTAATGTTTCAAGTGTTAATTATCAACTGACTGCATCTTCAAATCTTCAAAGAGATAAAAAACAATCAACTCTCTCTCTCTCTCTCTTGTCTGACTGATTTATACTCAGGTATAATATGTCATAGCCTCAAATATATTCTGAACAATTTCATACAGAAAACCTTTAGGCATGCTTTACTATTTTGTAAAACAAAATTTGGATCTTGCAATAAAATAGCCACCAAAAATGCTATTATTAGGTAATAAAAGATTCTAACTAGTAAAGTAGTGGTTGATGAATATTGCACACTGTAAGTCTACAATAAGCCAGGAAGCAATAAGCCCAACTGATAATGCAATAACTAGTTTTCCCTCAAAAATTCTTATGGTTTAATGTTTACAGTTGTTGTTGTTGTTGTTGTTTTCTCTCCAGTCTGGTAGGAACTATTTAGACGTGAATTGTCACAACACTGATGGAATAACTCCAGTTCTACTGGTAACAAGGGACATCTCTCTGTTTGAGAAAATTCAAAATGCCATGGAAACGAACTATGACCCCATTGGAACGATGAGTGACCTCATTAAGAATAACGCGTAAGAAATTCATTTGCGCATTAGAATGTGAGTGTTAAAAGTGTGTGTGTGTGTGTGCGTACAGGAACCTAGATTCCTGTGATCAGCGTGGGCGTAGTGCCATGCATCTGATCGCCTCGAGTGCTAGTGTTCATGCAAAGAAAATGGCGTCCGTTCTGCTCAGGAATGGAGCATCAGCAGGTGAGAGAGGGTGTGGTTTATCGTTGCCAATGCTATGCATTGATAGATTGTAGGCAAGAAAGAGTGCATTGCGTGTGGTCTACTAGGCTGGAGTGCATTGCGTGTGATCTACTAGGCTGGAGTGCATTGCGTGTGATCTACTAGGCTGGAGTGCATTGCGTGTGATCTACTAGGCTGGAGTGCATTGCGTGTGGTCTACTAGGCTGGAGTGCATTGCGTGTGGTCTACTAGGCTGGAGTGCATTGCGTGTGATCTACTAGGCTGGAGTGCATTGCGTGTGATCTACTAGGCTGGAGTGCATTGTGTGTGATCTACTAGGCTGGAGTGCATTGTGTGTGGTCTACTAGGCTGGAGTGCATTGTGTGTGATCTACTAGGCTGGAGTGTATTGCGTGTGATCTACTAGGCTGGAGTGCATTGCGTGTGATCTACTAGGCTGGAGTGCATTGCGTGTGATCTACTAGGCTGGAGTGCATTGCGTGTGATCTACTAGGCTGGAGTGCATTGCGTGTGATCTACTAGGCTGGAGTGCATTGCGTGTGATCTACTAGGCTGGAGTGCATTGCGTGTGGTCTACTAGGCTGGAGTGCATTGCGTGTGGTCTACTAGGCTGGAGTGCATTGCGTGTGGTCTACTAGGCTGGAGTGCATTGCGTGTGGTCTACTAGGCTGGAGTGCATTGCGTGTGGTCTACTAGGCTGGAGTGCATTGCGTGTGATCTACTAGGCTGGAGTGCATTGTGTGTGGTCTACTAGGCTGGAGTGCATTGTGTGTGATCTACTAGGCTGGAGTGATTGGGTGTGATCTACTAGGCTGGAGTGCATTGCGTGTGATCTACTAGGCTGGAGTGCATTGCGTGTGATCTACTAGGCTGGAGTGCATTGCGTGTGATCTACTAGGCTGGAGTGCATTGCGTGTGATCTACTAGGCTGGAGTGCATTGCGTGTGATCTACTAGGCTGGAGTGCATTGCGTGTGATCTACTAGGCTGGAGTGCATTGCGTGTGATCTACTAGGCTGGAGTGCATTGCGTGTGATCTACTAGGCTGGAGTGCATTGTGTGTGAGTGCATACTAGGCTGGTGCATTGTGTATCTACTAGGCTGTGTGTGCTACTAGGCTGGAGTGCATTGCGTGATCTACTAGGCTGGAGTGCATTGCGTGTGATCTAGGCTGGAGCATTGCTACTAGCTGGAGTGCATTGCGTGTGGTCTACTAGGCTGGAGTGCATTGCGTGTGGTCTACTAGGCTGGAGTGCATTGCGTGTGGTCTACTAGGCTGGAGTGCATTGCGTGTGATCTACTAGGCTGGAGTGCATTGCGTGTGGTCTACTAGGCTTGGAGTGCATTGCTGTGTGGTCTATCTACTAGGCTGGAGTGCATTGTGTGTGGTCTACTAGGCTGGAGTGCATTGCGTGTGATCTACTAGGCTGGAGTGCATTGTGTGTGGTCTACTAGGCTGGAGTGCATTGCGTGTGATCTACTAGGCTGGAGTGCATTGTGTGCACGATCTACGCTGGTATAGTTGTATGGCTTTCTTCACTGGCTTTAAAGTGGACATTTATTTTGTGTTAATTTACGAGCCTGAATGTATCTACAAAAACACTTCAATGCACAAATGTGTGTATGTGTGTATGTGTGTGTGTGTGCGTGTGTAGATGCTCAAGATTATGACAAGCATTCTCCACTTCATGTCGCATGTGGGGAGGGGCACACTGCTATTATAGTAGCACTGGTGGAAGAGGGCGGGGCTGACATCAATGCCAGGGGCGGAGACACTGGAGACACTCCTCTTATGATGTCGGTGAGAGAGGGAGTTATAGTGCCAGTTTAGGAAACTAAAACTAGACTAGGATTTAGTTTTGGAGGGCGAACATTTAGTGATCATCTCCTGCCACAAACTCGTTCAATTGAAATTAGAAATGCAAATGCAAAGAGACAAACAGTTGGTAGGCATCCAAGGTGCACATGTGTAATAATATATGTATGTATATATGTATGTGTATGTATGTATGTATGTATGTATGTGTGTGTGTGTGTATGTATGTGTGTATGTATATATGTGTGTATGTATGTATATATGTATGTGTGTGTATGTATGTGTATATGTATGTATGTATATATGTATGTGTATGTATGTATGTGTGTGTATGTGTGTATGCATGTATGTATGTGTGTATGTATGCATGTATGTGTGTGTATGTATGTATGTATGTATGTATGTGTGTATGTGTGTATGTTAATAATAGCAAAAAATTTCTAACAGTCAATAAAACTTAACCCGACGTTTCTACTTCTTGCCAAAATCCTCTTCGGCAAGAAGTCGAAATGTCGGGTTAAGTTTTTAAATTAACAGTATTGGCGGTTACATAGAATGAGAAAACATTTCAGACAAGAGTGACTGAATTACATGTTAATGAATACACATATGCATGTAATTGCATGTGTGTGTGTGTATGTGTGTGTGTGTGATGTATAAAGGCGCGAGGTGGTTATGATGAAGCTGCCAAGTATCTTCTCTCTCAAGGAGCTGATGTGACTGCTGTGGATTACAGTGGCAACGATGCTCTGAGTGTGGCTGCATCACCCAGTATGCTGGGCATCCTCAAAGGTAAAATGCCTATAATATGTGACCGATATTTTAGATATTTCGCTCGTCTGAGTGTTATTGCCGCAGCTTCAACCATTATCGACGTACGTGTCCTAACAATTAATCCACAAGCTTCTTGAATACATTTTAAAAAGGCAAAACAACATTTCCCCGACATTTACTGCATGCACTGTGCTGTGCCCAATTTTCCTGTAGACAGTCACATATGTCATGTGATAGTCACATGACTGACACAATGTCTGCATGTTACAGAGGCGTGGGTGGAGCAAACAAAGTCTGATCATTCCTCGAGTTCTGTCAGCTCTCGTAGCCACTCCTCCTGCCCGTCCCCGGCTCCGCTGTCTGACGATGGGTCCGTCCCAGGGAACACATCTGGACTCACCAGCCTCTCCTCATCAGGGAACAGAGGCATGAGCCCTTTACCTCTGCTACTGGACGATGTGCAGAACATGTCTCTGGATGAACCACAGAACATGTCTCTGGATGAACCACACCCATCACCACACCCACTGGGAGAGGATGATTTGTTTTTTGTCACTGAAGGGAAGTTTACGCCTCATTCTCAGAGCAATGGAGAAGACATGCTGGACGCCTCAACCCCAGCTCATCTATCACCAGGTGCCCATTCTTCCCCCACCCACTCGTCACCAGCTCACTCTTCCTCTGCCCACTCCTCTATGGCTCACACTCCACCAGCACCAGGTAAAGGATGATGTGCAAATATATTGACGCAATGTAAGAACTTGAGATACATATGCCAGTAGGGTAAGACTGAAACATTGGATACGTGATAACACATGTGTTGACCTGGGTTGACACATGTGCTAAAGGCTGTGTTGACCTGGGCTGATAACACATGTGCTGAAGGCTGTGTTGACCTGGGCTAAAAAATGTGTTGCGTAGGTCATGTCTGACATGTGTTGGACGGATAAACATGTGGTGTTGAAAAGGATGTTGAACGAGGTGTTAATTGATATGTTGACATCTTTAGTCACATGTAAAAGTAGGAGTTGCTAGAGAGATGTGCTGTAGATTACCTGTATTGACAGTGTTACTATGCATTTCCTGTTTCCCTGACGACTCATATGTTGCAGATCGCCATTTGTCCCCATCGTCATCTGGTGAAATTCGAGGAAATGAAGATGAACCAGACGGACCCTTATTTCAACACCAACTAAATTCCAACAAGGGGGCGGAGTTAACTAAGAGAGCGGAAGGTCAGAATAAAGGACGAGGGTCCAAAACTACCCGTTCCAAAACGCTCCCCAAAAATCATTCTGACAGAGATCTGAAACGAGAAACAAGTGAGTCTCTTGTAGCCATGACAACAATATGAGCACACATGTACTTGCACGCATGTCTCTGACATGTACATTCCAGGGACACATGGACATGCTTGTCCTCTTCATGAAGTTAAATGTCTTCGTATGTTTAAGTTGAATTCCTCTACAAGTTTAACTCACTTATTTTTGTTTGTACTTTCAGTATTTGTTTTGTGGGTAGCATTAATATTAGCTTGTTTATGTGCTAGTTAGCAATCCTTTTGCTATTTGGATAGAAAAAAAAATCAATAAAAAATAATAATCAGTAGGCTGCTGTCTAGTAACTATGGAATCAATAGGCTGCTGCTCATTGAATTGTAGAAAAACCTTCCAAGAGATTGAAGAATAAGTCAGAGTCTGAAGGTCAATTGAACGTCACGCCCCCACAAGAGAAGGCCGTGCGACACTCCAGCATGAGCGATCACACGAAGTCAAACCTCACTAGGAAGAATGTTCGCAGTCGGCAGGTGACAGGTCAGCGCATGACCTCTCTGGGTCCGCCCAAACTAGGTCGCATCCTGTCTCGCTCATCTGACAATCTGCCTGAAGTGATGAGTGAGGAGAGAGGTGTGAGGGGAATGACTTCTGGTACTTCTTCATCAGCCTCTAACTTACTTCATAAGAAACACAAACTACCTCCAGTGACTGTAGCAGCAAGTGAGTCTCGTGGTGTGTGTATGTGTGCGCGCATGAGCAAGTGTATGTGTGTTGTGTGTGAGTGGTTGTGTCCTGGGCTCAGGGCCTGAGGTCCTAGAGTTCAAGCCCAACTCTGGCATTTTTTCCATCTGATTTTCCATCTGCCTCCTACCAGCCCCACCAGTCCACCCAGCTGTGATTGGGGACCTGGCATTTGCTGGGGTGCAAATTCAAGGCCTTTTCTCATGAAACAGCAATGGTCCAGGTGGGACTTCGGGTGCCCACACCACTTGCTGTGAGGAAAGGCCTGTTCTCCTGCGAGTTCCTAGCCTGGCCTCCAGGAGCTTTGCTTGCACGGCTCATAGTGCCTGCTTAGTGCACAGGCATCCTGGCTCTGCCAGGTGCGCGTGACCGCCTAGCGGCAGCAAGAGAATTTTTTTAATTTGCATACGAGTATGTGTGTGTGCGTGCACGTATGAGTGTGTGTATGAGTGTATGTGTGTATGTATAGTGTGTATGTGTGTGTGTATGTTGTGTGTACATGTGATATAAAGGACATTTGAGTGGTGGACGATGATTTCCTAAGGATTGTGGGCGTGGTTTGAATCCTCCACACGTTCAATACATGTAAGAACAGAGTCACAAAATGAACTTAAAATATGCGAAGACAGTTTTAGGATAGTTTATATGACTCTTAGAACTAGGCATGTGCATACACTGTGTGTGTGTGTGTGTGTGTGTGTGATGTGGTGTGGTGTGTGAATATGTCACATGAATTCAATGAGAGAAAATTTTCAAACCTATTACAACTATCATTATTTGTGTTATTTCTAGACCCCGCCCACCAGCCTCCTGTCAAGTCCTCTCCACTGAAGACTCACCAACAGAGACTGCCTGCCCTCAACAACATGCAGCCTATAGCCTTCATCGCCGTGGATACAGAACGAGAGAACCTCAAGTTACACAAATTCCCATCCAGCCGAGTGAAAAATGACGTTCTTTCAGTGGGCGGGACTAAAATGAGTGGAGGAGGTGTGGCTAGTCCAAAGTCTGCCCGTGCCACAGAGAAAGCGAGGCAGTCACCCTCAATGCAGCGATCGTTCTCTCTCAAGTAAGTAGACATGTTTATAGCATGGCAGCAGTCCGCATAGATCACTGGGAGTAGTCCGCATAGATCACTGGGAGTAGTCCGCATAGATCATTAGTACTATTCTTAAATAGCTATACATGTAAATTTCTCACATACTAACTCTCTCCCTACCATGCCCCCACCCCTTCTCTGCGGCCACCCTGTAATTAGCATGTCTTCTCTGTGGCCACCCTGTAATTAGCACGTCTTCTCTGTGGCCACCCTGTAATTAGCACGTCTTCTCTGTGGCCACCCTGTAATTAGCACGTCTTCTCTGTGGCCACCCTGTAATTAGCACGTCTTCTCTGTGGCCACCCTGTAATTAGCACGTCTTCCCTGTGGCCACCCTGTAATTAGCATGTCTCCTCTGTGGCCACCCTGTAATTAGCATGTCTTCTCTGTGGCCACCCTGTAATTAGCACGTCTTCTCTGTGGCCACCCTGTAATTAGCACGTCTTCTCTGTGGCCACCCTGTAATTAGCACGTCTCCTCTGTGGCCACCCTGTAATTAGCACGTCTTCTCTGTGGCCACCCTGTAATTAGCACGTCTTCTCTGTGGCCACCCTGTAATTAGCACGTCTCCTCTGTGGCCACCCTGTAATTAGCACGTCTTCTCTGTGGCCACCCTGTAATTAGCACGTCTTCCCTGTGGCCACCCTGTAATTAGCATGTCTCCTCTGTGGCCACCCTGTAATTAGCATGTCTTCTCTGTGGCCACCCTGTAATTAGCACGTCTTCTCTGTGGCCACCCTGTAATTAGCATGTCTTCTCTGTGGCCGCCCTGTAATTAGCATGTCTCCTCTGTGGCCACCCTGTAATTAGCATGTCTTCTCTGTGGCCACCCTGTAATTAGCACGTCTCCTCTGTGGCCACCCTATAATTAGCACGTCTCTTCTGTGGCAACCCTGTAATTAGCATGTCTTCTCTGTGGCCACCCTGTAATTAGCACGTCTTCTCTGTGGCCACCCTGTAATTAGCACGTCTCCTCTGTGGCCACCCTATAATTAGCACGTCTCTTCTGTGGCAACCCTGTAATTAGCATGTCTTCTCTGTGGCCACCCTGTAATTAGCACGTCTTCTCTGTGGCCACCCTGTAATTAGCACGTCTCCTCTGTGGCCACCCTATAATTAGCACGTCTCTTCTGTGGCAACCCTGTAATTAGCATGTCTTCTCTGTGGCCACCCTGTAATTAGCATGTCTTCTCTGTGGCCACCCTGTAATTAGCACGTCTTCTCTGTGGCCACCCTGTAATTAGCACGTCTTCCCTGTGGCCACCCTGTAATTAGCATGTCTCCTCTGTGGCCACCCTGTAATTAGCATGTCTTCTCTGTGGCCACCCTGTAATTAGCACGTCTTCTCTGTGGCCACCCTGTAATTAGCACGTCTTCTCTGTGGCCACCCTGTAATTCAGCAAGCGAGCGAAGCTGACTCTCAGTCTTGTTCAATTGAGATTTCAGATATATATATATATAGGTATGTATACGTACGTCAAAATCTTTCGCCCGCGCTTCTAATTACGTAAGTTCAGTAAAGCGTTCTTAAAGGGCACGGAGAACCCTGCTGCACTGCCTTACGCAACTTTGTTTCAACCAAAAAGTTTATAGCTACTCTGAACAATTGTGAAGTCTTTGTCAAGCTGCGCTTCTTTGCCACTGCTTTCGAAGTTTATTCAGGTAATTCTGCTATTGTTAACTCTTCATGCCTAATCATTGCTATTATTTAGCGATTTCCTTCACAAATCATCTTTACCTATACTCATATATTTACTTGCTCGCCATGCATTTGTGCTATTCGAGCGCACCACTAGTTAGCATGTCTTCTCTGTGGCCATCCTGTAATTAGCATGTCTTCTCTGTGGCCACCCTGTAATTAGCACGTCTCCTCTGTGGCCACCCTGTAATTAGCACGTCTTCTCTGTGGCCACCCTGTAATTAGCACGTCTCCTCTGTGGCCACCCTGTAATTAGCACGTCTTCCTTGTGGCCACCCTGTATTTAGCATGTCTTCTCCGTGGCCACCCTGTAATTAGCATGTCTTCTCTGTGGCCACCCTGTAATTAGCACGTCTTCCTTGTGGCCACCCTGTATTTAGCATGTCTTCTCCGTGGCCACCCTGTAATTAGCATGTCTTCTCTGTGGCCACCCTGTGATTAGCACGTCTTCTCTGTGGCCACCCTGTAATTAGCATGTCTTCTCTGTGGCCACCCTATAATTAGCACGTTTCTTCTGTGGCCACCCTGTAATTAGCATGTCTTCTCTGTGTCTGGTGTTCTGTAGTATTCGAGACTCTCAAGGAAGACTCATAGAACAGAATAGCAGAGGAGGAGGAGGAGGTCACTCCAAGAAGAGGAACAGCACCGGCTCTGTAGCTGTGACAAATGTCAGAGGTCATCAACTAGTGCAGCAGCAGCAGCAGCAACAGCAACAACAACAACAACAACAACAAGATAGCAAGGTACAGGAAGGTCAGAATGACATAAACCGCTCTTTCTAATGAATAGTTTACACACCTGGTTCATTGTTAGCGTGACTGACTGACTGACTGACTGACTGACTGACTGACTGATAAATATGAGCCACATCTGTTCCTTCAAATGTGCCATGTGTAGGTGCCCTTTCTGCCGAAGGTGATCACACCTCAGTTTGGAGTGGGCGTGGTGGGATCGCCATCACGATCATCAACTCATGCTTCTGGGAGTTTAGCAGGCCAGACTAAATTGCCTGGATACAACAAAGCTGGCAAGCCTCTTGCCACGGCCCTAACTCCACCCCATGTGTCTATTGAAGAGGAGGAGGACACGTTGACTAATTCCTCCCACCACTTGGTATCAGGAAGCAGTACTCTGAAGGGACTGGACTACTACCAGACAGACAGTCTGGAACCAAATGGGACCTCTAAAGGTGACCACGCCCCCAATGCACCTTCAGGTCACCCCCAGTCTAACCTCATGGTCAGCTATGCCAACTTGCCGACATCTGCTATGGGCTCTCCCATCTGGAAGCCACACCTCCTCTGGCAAGATGACGTCGATACAACCAGTAGCAATTTCATATCTTCTCCTATTGGAGAATTGGAAGCATTTCCCAGCATCCTGTTGCCAGGCAACAGACTGAACGAGACCCAGAGAACTCCTGGTTCTGTCAGCCATAGTAGGAGTGGCTCCGAGTCTGAGGGTGTGGCTTACAGACAAGGAGTAGACCGATATGGTAGGCGTGGCTCAGAGGCCAGTTCACATAGCAGACAGGGCTCAGATGTCAGTGGGAAAAGTGACTATGGTTCAGACGCAGGACGGCATAGTAGGCGTGGCTCAGATGCAGGATGGCAAAGTAGGCGTGGCTCAGACGCTGGCACTCATAATGCAGACTATAAGAGTAGGCGTGACAGGAATTCCCATTCAGAAGGAGGCAGTAGTGGTGATGACTTGGACGATGGCAAAGAAGATTCTATCATGTGGAAGAAAGGGAAGCTACTGGGCAAGGGGGCGTATGGTAAGGTGTGGGAGGGTCTGCTGAGCTCTGCACAGATGGTAGCAGTGAAGGAGGTGGAGCTGGACACTCACAACCTGGAGAGAGCTAAATCTGTGAGTATGGCTATTCACATAATGTAGGGATTGGTTCCATTGGGACACTGCAAGGGGTTTAGTTAAGTAGTATATGTTAGGAATTAGCCACATGAATGGGTGGGGCATACAGAATTCGAGCCAATTATACATGTATATATAGGGACGGAGGAAACTCTCATAAATTAGTCTAGTCAGGAAGTGGGTGTGACCAAAACATTCATGGGTGCAGTGACCAAAACAGTTCATGGGTGTAGGCAAGGATAGTTCATGGGTGATGTGACAAGTCTATACATACTTTTATTCACTATAATTGTAAATAGCTAGCTAAATAAAAAAGAAATGTGTATTAGCTATTGTTTAGAATGACGCCATAATAGCTAGAATAGTTACTGACAGAGCTAATTACATTGCAAACTACTTACTCTGGCGACTAATGAATATCTTAGACTTCATTATTTATGCCAAGCCACCACTAAACGAACCATGGAAGAATGAAAATAATCAGTAAAGATCGTCACTTTGGGATTCAGCCCCTCCCATATTTTATTTTAAAGATAATAAGTTATTTCTGAATTCCCCATTTCAAAAGATGGTCCAACCAAAACTGGACTGGTTCCTCCGGCCCTGATATATGGCAGGCACATTAGAAATACACTGTAATGGTTAATGTTACAGTAATATCACTAGCAGAACTATTGTTAGTATCATAAATATTCCCCACAGGCTGAGCATGCAGGAGGAATAATACACGACTTTGATTCACAATACACATCTTATACTGAAACAACACAAATATAGTTTGAATGACCTACATTCAAGTAAAGGATCAGAATGATCTCTGGCACTTGACCAGGTGTGGTCCTATACAGATAAAGAGAATAATTCATCCACTTCTAATGCCACCAATCTAACCAACATTAATAATGGGTAGTTAAGAAACATAACAATCTTCATAGTCACACTGCCAAGTATTGCAACTAATAAGTGATTCTCATATCACATGCGACGCACACACACACACAAACACACAGTACTAATGTATAAGTGAGTCACGATGTTGTCATGTCCTGTACATGACTTGTTATTCCAATGATGTTGTGATGACCACACAGCAATACAGCAAGATCCAGGCTGAGGTGGCCATCTTGAAGAGTCTGACTCACAAGAACATTGTGCGCTATCTGGGCACGAGCATGCAGAATGCAACAGTCTTCATATTCATGAACTACATCTCCGGAGGATCCATCCAGAGCATGCTCAAACGGTATGTACGGCACATGACATGCATGTGACATTCTGACCTGGTCTGACGTGCATGTTTGTAGGTACATGACATGCATGTGACATTCTGACCTGGTCTGACGTGCATGTTTGTAGGTTTGGTTCTCTCAGCTTTGACACCGTTGTTCATTACACACGACAAATTGCCTCTGCACTCTACTATCTCCATGGTAACGGCATTATCCACAGGGACATCAAAGGTGCCAATGTAATGGTGGACCCGAAAGGAACAGTCAAGCTCATCGACTTCGGATGTGCCAAAAACTGTGAGGTATGAAATGATCATTCAAACTTGGACTTTTTTTTTAGTTTGAGTATTTCCACACCACATGAGCATATTTCCCATATTAAATGCTCCAATGTGCCCGGGTGTAGTTCTGGACAACTGAAGCTTTAGAAGTGTGGTGGAGTTGCGTCTAAGTTTGTTACTCGTGCAACCACTGATGGGACGCCATTTCACTCTCACACTTGTATTGTCACTTGCCCTCAGCTCGTGAGAATACTTCTCATGCAATATCTCCCCATATTATACGCTGACTAGTGCCACAAGTATTGTATACGTATTATAATATAGTGCACTGTTCTTGAGCTAGTATTTAGCTATAGTATTATAGCCACTATGGCCTGCGCTGTATTGACAAACAACACTTCCTCCCCACATCTCCATTATGCCACTGTGAAGGGCAAGTCCTCCATTTCTGTCATGTCATAATAAAGCTCTGCATCACTTTCATTGGTTGCACAAGAAGTTATTACATTGTATGATGTAATCAGAAATAATTGGCAGGACATGCCCTCTGGAATTAGCCTTCACTACTCACTACTCACATTCCTCATAGAACACATTTCCAGACTAGGACTGGGCCAGCCATATTGTGGGAACAGAGCTAGTGACCAGCTATGTTAGTATACCACCCACACAGTGACTGTATCTCTGTAGGATCTCCCAGCTATGCACTCTGTGAGAGGAACTCCATACTGGATGGCACCTGAAGTTATTTGTGGGCTGGGATACGGTAAGAAGTCCGACATCTGGAGCCTCGGATGTACCGTACAGGAGATGGCAACCACCAAACCACCGTGGTAAGCACAAAGAAACCCTTTACCAAATGGTAACACAATCACCGAGCTTGTGTACTGCATGTAGGGGGGACTTGGTACCAGAGGCGGCCATGTTCCAGATTGGTATGGGAAAGCCAATTCCTAAACTACCCGATCAATTGGATCAACAACTCAAAGACTTCATCTACTTCTGTCTCACCAGGTAAGCAAGTACATACACATTGGTCTATGGGAAGTACATACACATTGGTCTATGGGAAGTACATACACATTGGTCTATGGGAAGTACATACACATTGGTCTATGGGAAGTACATACACATTGGTCTATGGGAAGTACATACACATTGGTCTATGGGAAGTACATGCACATTGGTCTATGGGAAGTACATACACATTGGTCTATGGGAAGTACATACACATTGGTCTATGGGAAGTACATACACATTGGTCTATGGGAAGTACATACACATTGGTCTATGGGAAGTACATGCACATGGGTCTATGGGAAGTACATGCACATTGGTCTATGGGAAGTACATACACATTGGTCTATGGGAAGTACAGTGGAACCTCCAAATAACGGACACTATAGGAACAACCTGATTTGTCCATTATACAGAGGTGTCCTTTACATAGAGGTTCTTATTTAGTTATGGTAACTCCCATCAGTGCTTTTACTATTGTCCATTACAGAGATGTCCTTTACATAGAATGTCCATTAAGAGAGGTTTCACTGTACATACACATTGGTCTATGGGAAGTGGTGGACTTGACAACTTACGTTATTATGTCTCATGATACATGTGTCACCGTACCTCATTAGGGCTCATCATATCACACACACAGACTTCTGTGGTAATGCTTCCACATGAAGTCACTTAGTATAATATAATTGTATATGTGTGTTTGTAGGGATCAGACTGAGAGGCCTGGGGCAGCTGATGTTCTGAATCACACATTCTTAAAGTAGCCACACCCACTCTTCTAATATCCCAAGATTAAACATTTTCTCAGTCTAAATTATTTTTATCAGATGAAATTAGAAACATGGGAATCTGACAACTCATAAAAAACAACAACAACCTGGAAGTGCCACGCCCACATATGTAGTGGTAGATGGATTGCTGATGTTGCATCTTTGGCTTGGAATGGTTATGAAGTGCAATAAATGTGAAGACCCTTTACCAGTAGACCTCAAGTTCTCCACTTGATGATGTAATAGAGTACTAGTACAGCTACGACCACAAACACGGTCATGTACAAGATCCAGCGGTTGTGCCCTGCGTTGGCCATGTTCCGCACTCTCTTCAGACTGGACCCCAAGAGACCTCCGGCTGTTCCAAAGTTTTCTTCCATCCCGTTCAATTCGTTGTTCTGGTTCCGCACTTCATCTCCAATGTCAATGGACAGCTACACACACACACACACACACACACACACAGATGAAGTCTGGATGGACACTACAGTAGAGGCAAACACACACGTCAGGACTCTGAAGGGGTACCTAATTTAGTACAACAGTCTTGGCCATAGTAATTAATAGTCAAGCCATAAGAGCTCAGAGCTCAGGTCCCATGCATTTTCAACCAAGTGTAGATACGGTAAGGATCTAATTAATGGGCGGGGCAATAAACACACCAGAACTATGTGAAATACAACTAGTGAACTCGTGCCTGACCTAGCAGTGACCTCTACTACAAGCTGTCTCATTAACTTGAAGTAATTTAATACACAGAACTCTACACAATACACTAAAATGAAAGTAGCCATGTTAGAGCTTTAAAATAATCACACAATATTTACTGCAAATATTTAAAGGTTGCATTGAGGAACTAAGTTGAATGACATCTGGACCAGTACAGAATATTGGAATGGGATGAAAACTAATCTGAATCTCAAGATTAGGGATTCATATACCCCAACCAACACAACTTTTGAACAGTACTTCTTCAAACAATCCCACTTACTGCTCTGAGCTGCTGTATTTTACCAGACATCTGTTCCACTAGTTGGTCATTTTGCTGCTCGACCATCTCATTGGTACGAACTTGCTGATTGTGCCCATTTCTCGCCGTCATGCCTACAACCACAGGACAAATGATTAACTTTTTAAGCCTCTTCTTCTACTTACCTTGGTTGTAATGACGCCTCTCTTTCATTGTCAGTTCTTTCTTCTAGCAGAAGATATCCCACTGCTCTCGGAAGTAGCGCCACGTCATCATGTTTACGTTTCAACGGTAATGGTCGCCAATGACACAACTACTGGTCCAGCTCCTCCCCCGCCCGCTTTCTCGTAAAATTGGTGTTGGTGTTTCACAATCATCAGGCTAGGTCTAATCAAGCGATTGAATTCTTGCTTCAACTAACTACACCCGAGCTATAATCAGGCGAATGTAGAAGCCCCCTCCTGTAAAGCATGCACACACTCAATATGTGCGTAACTAAGTAGCCAGTAAATATAATTTAAGTTCTTTGAGACTTATTGAATTTAACTTCACTTGATGATATCACAAATTGATGTTCACCTGGCAACTAAAATAATAACTTTCATGAACAACACTACTATCATTACAAATATACTGAGGGTTTGGGGTACATTAACAATGTTGTGTTTATTTATACAAGGCCACCCACACACAGCATTTATTAGTACAAAAATAACTACAGTAGCTATATCAATTGTGAAGAAATAAAGACTTGAATGTAAGTTATGATTACTTATCCAGCATGTCTTCATATATGCCCTCAGAGCCTGCAGTGGGTGGAGTCCCAGAGTTAGGAATGACCTCTATCTGTGGCAGATGAACACAATAATGTTAATGCTGTCTTCCCTGCACCACTGCATGTGCATCACTAACCTGCTGTGACTCCAACTCTTTCTCAAATGAACATTCATCCTTAGAGACATTATTGCTGGTTGAGTGAGACCTGAATGATGGATGAGAGGAAATAATATCATGAAAGTGAAAAATATACCACAAAATGTCATAACATTAGACTCTCAACACAGCACACCCACTGGAGTAATATTTACATGTGAGATTTGATAGTGGAGTCAATCTAAATTATACAAGTTTATGCTATTAAAGCATTGCCTCACTGATGCTTGTGTTGTGGTCATGTTAAAGCATTGCCTCATGCACTGATGCTTGTGTTGTGGTCATGTTAAAGCATGCCTCACTGATGCTTGTGTTGTGGTCATGTTAAAGCATTGCCTCACTGATGCTTGTGTTGTGGT
>WLWD01000820.1_pt1 | contig 29077 bp, 22 predicted proteins | sample 6712731 | NCBI WGS metagenome assembly WLWD01 (sample SAMN12718690, study PRJNA576275) | sponge metagenome | isolation source: marine sponge | host: Mycale hentscheli | place: New Zealand: South Island, Marlborough, Capsize Point | collected 2014-11-01
ACTCTCACTGCCCATCCTAAAGTTTAAGAAAGTTTATTTTGGCATTCCTTATATTGTTTTCAGCTTTTATCTCCAGCTTTTGGAAAACTAGAACTTTACTTAGGCAGATTTTCTAAGAGTATGTTGCAAGGAGATGTATATTGTCATAGTTTCTATTGGGTTGGAATATTTACATAGAATTGAGGAAGTTTCCGAATGAGTATCACACAATGATGCAGCTGTGTTGTTCCTTTGCCAGGGGTAAAATTTCGTTCTACACGAGTCCCCCTGAAAAGAATGATAATCTGATTTCCACCACGATCGTGCAAGACTGGGGGAGAGCTTTCAGCATAGATGCTCTGGTAGAGGCAGAGAAGCAGGAACTCAAAAGTAAGTGGATGTGTGTAGCATTCTTTGCCTGCCAATTGATGATGCTGGTTCTTCATTTTTTTAAAATTTATGTATTAATTATTTTATTTTATTTTTTTCCCCTCCAGATTTGACAGGGGTTAAAGGTGGGATGATGGAGATGGAGCCATCCCAGCCTGTGATGGAGCTGTACACTGGAACTGGTACTGATGGGACTGAAGATAATGGTGACCAGAATGCTAGCGACAGTGATGATGAGATGATCGAGGAAGAAATGGTAAGTGGATATTAACTATAATAGATATACAGATATGAGTGTGCGTCCGCTGAATGGTGGTCAGCCCTTAAACCTCTCCTACCCAACGCCATGGTCAAAATAAATCGCTTGTTCAATTAAAGAAACTGACATTTACAACCACAATTTGACACACACATTCTGACCAGCGACTTGCCCTCGGCCACAATATATAAGACCTCGGGCAGCGCCGCTATAATATTACGATTGAGTCAGGTAAATATGTAAAATGCTGACAAGGTAAAGTGTTAATGATCCGACCTGTACGGGTCGGCAAAGTAAAGGGTTCAAAGTTAGTGGGGGGATGACCCAATGTTTGCAGGCCATTCACCACAAGATATAATAGATAAATAGCATTGTCTGCAGACCAAATTAATGAGAAAGTTAATAAAGTGTGAATGAGTGTTAATGAAGACTAGAATGAATCATTTATTTATCCATTCAACATGGGAATGCCATTTCTATTTAGGTAGGCACCAATTAACTAAGTTAGATTATTTGTATTATTTATTTATTCTTTTTAATTTATTATCATTTTGTAATTTTATGACCTTTTGCCAGCCAGGACTTTATTTTTATTGTATTGTTTAGTTTTTACCATTTTTCTTGTTCTTTAATCTGTATTTTTTTTTTTTTAACCATTAAATTATTTCCCAGCTAAAATTTAAAAAAATAAAAAAAATTATTGATATTATTCACAAGTAGTCTGAACTATGACTGGTTATTTTACTTCAGCTTTCAGAAGACGAAGTCAGTGAGTATGAGGAAGGAGAGAGTGGAGAAGAAGTGGATGAAGATGGTGATGACATCATGGCTGAAGATGATGACGATAATTATGACTTTGACCAGCACTTTAGCTAAATTAATTGGACGTATTATTTTTGTATCACCAGTGCATGTGGCAAAGATTTCATGTTATTTATAAAACATCTTTTAATGTTAATAAAAAGTGAGAACACCTGTGTGCAACATTGACTTTTGACTTTCAGGAATTTGTATCAGCTAGTTATATTTCAGGTTGGCCAGTGTAGCTACCAATTTCATAATTAATTGAAAGATCACTTGCATAGCTACACCATCTGATGATCATTCACCAGTTGTATTTGTACACCCCTGCACAATACAAATTATTTACGATCTTTTCACTAAAAAATTAGCTACCGGTTGAACTCCTTGTTTTATTGCAGTATTTTAATGCATATTGCAATTTAGTTATCCATTAAACAAATAGACGCGGACTATAAAGGAAATAGTACTAACTCTGACACAAACGTAAGTAATAGTTAGAGCTTAGGTACTGGTGGATTTAGTGCACTGAAGCCCAAGGGCGGTAGGCTGAGGGCTTTGTGCACTAAATTCACCAGTACCTAAGCTCACATGCTCTAACTATTTTAGATCCCGTTTACCCTGCCCAGTTTCCACTAGCATGATCAGCATTTTCGCAGGAATGGTGGCCATTTAACTGCAAGTTAGGTGGGGTTAATGCCAGGTGGGAACTCCTACGACTTAGATGTGGGGACACCTGGGTAGGTGGGAAAGGGGGCGCGCTACAAGGCGTCACGTGAGGTTGAGCGGGAGAAAAAGCAGGTTGACCTGCCTCGTGGTCAGTCTACCCTACCTGGAGCAAGCAACACAAGTGGTGTAAATTGTAGAGTTTGCTAACCTACCTGGAGCAAGCTGTAAATTGTAGAGTTTGCTAAATCACACAAATGGCTTCAAAGGAGGCGGCTTCAGGTCCAGTGGCCCCTGAGGAGGCTAGCCCTAGGGAATCTGCCACGCCGGCTGTCTCTGCTGAACTTGTGGAGACTATTAGGGCTGTGGTTGGAGAGCTGCTTAGCAAGCGTAGAGACTCTGAGGGGGGGACCAGCTCCAGGGGAGCTGGACCAGCTGCTGCATCTGGTGCTGGAACATCCACAGCTCCCTCCGAAGGTGGGTAGACTAGGGCTGTGGTAGTAGACACCCCTGGCTGTCAGGGAGAGGGAGACTCTCCCTGGAGACAGTTGATTGTTCCCTTGGGAACTAATCTGGGCGATTACTGGTTGGGGGGGGGAATAACGGTGGTGGCAGGTGGTGTGACCCCTGTCTATTTGAGTTAGCAGTTACGTGACTGGTGGCTAGGAGGTAGGTGGTGTGACCCCTACCCATGTAATTAGCAAGTGGTCATTTTTAGCCCCCCTGAATTGCTCTAGGGGTGGCCGTTTTTTTTTTGTTTTGTTTTGTTTTGTTTTGTTTTGTTTGTGGTTGACCTGCCTGGTGTGTGTGTCACTGGTAGGTTCAACTCTGGGAGTGTTTGATGCCAGTAAAGTGAAGGACTTGGGCCTTCCTACAATTGGGACAGAGCCTGGCCCAGTGGGGCCAGGAGGCCGGGAGTCATCAAGTGCTGGTTCGTCTCGTGAGGTGGCTGGGCCCAGTAGTAGCCCACAGAAGTTTCAGTTGGGTGAGACCCTTCCTGTGGTTCCTTCCAGGCTGGTACGTCGAGTGTTGCGTGGCGACTACATCGACATGGCCGAGCTATCCGAAGAACATTTAGAGTTAGAGTTGAGACGCTCCTTGGAAGGGGAGGAGAGCAAGCCGACTCCCTCTCATAAGCTGCGTCCTGTCCCTGACCTCTTGACCTGGGTCCGGTCGTTCTGTCACTTTGCTGGCATAGTTGCAAAGGCCCACCCAGACAAGGCTGTGGACCTGTGGGCCTACTTGGCCATAATGTTGTCCGGGAAGGACCACGGGGACTGGTGGCGGGCCTATGACAGCCGCTTTCGCCAGCAGTGGCCTTCACTGGAAAAAGCTGAATTTGGTCGGATGGACCAGGCTTTATATACTAAGGCCATCCTGTCGGCTGGATGCCTGAAATCCTCGCAACCTCCTCCCTCAGAGGGTACAAGTCTTCCTAAAGGGAAGAAGAGGAAATTAATGGTGTGTTTTGCTTGGAATGATGGGAGGGTGTGTGCTTCCACGCCATGCCGCTACCAACACGTGTGCTCTCGTTGCGGAGGAGATCATAGGAAGTTAGCATGTACTTCAGCTGGTGAGGGGCAGCCTTCACCGGCAGCTAGTCAGTGACTTCCATTGCTGAACCAGATTATCCTTCAGTGGCTATGCCGAACTGTTATATTTGCAATGTATGTCTTATTTACTCTGCTCTGTATTGTACATACATGATTTGCTGGTGTCTATTCCTCGGGAAATTGGGTAAGGGTAATCATATTGGGTGGTATTCTAGGAGGTTGTATTACATGGGGCTGGTAATAATGGGAGTGGTTGCTAAACTTGGGAAACTTAGTGGGATAGGGTTAATTGTATGGGGTAGGGGTGTTAGACTGGGAGCAGTGAGAACCAGTCTGGACAGTCTCGTTTGTGACCTGGGAGCGGTGAGCACCAGGATGCTGTAGTAGGTGTCGGCTTGATGAGCGATGCCTCCCTTGTTTGTCAGCTGCAGTTTGGAATCTCCAATATCTGCCTTTAGACAAACTGTATGGGTCTATGTACCCTGTGTTATTCCATGTGGTTGTCTGTGTGGCGTAGGGACAGTTTGCAGCATGTACCGATACACTGCCGACCTGTTGACTCTGGCCAGCAGATGTGCAATGAGCTCTCCACCCAGTGTTGATGGGTGGAGCCACATCCAGTGCCCTATGGTGGAGAGCGAGTGGGATCAGTGTCTATCCCATCATCCCGACAAGGCTTACTCTGCCTATTTACTCCAGGGCATTCGTGAAGGTTTCCGCATTGGTTATTGCTATGGCATGTTGACTTGCAGAAGTGCAGTGACCAACATGCAGTCAGCCACTGTGCGCCCTGAAGTCATTAGTTCATTTCTGGAGGCGGAGCTTCATGCTGGTAGAGTGTTTGGCCCAGTCGATCCGGAGTTCGCCAACACAGTGCAAGTAAATAGGTTCGGTTTGGTTCCCAAGGGACACCAGCCCGGCAAATGGAGGCTCATTGTTGACCTGTCCTCACCAAAAGGAGGCAGTGTGAACGATGGGATTGAGCCGAGCCTGTGTAGCCTTCATTACACATCTGTGGATGAGGCTTGTGTGAAGGTTACAGCGAAAGGTCAAGGGGCCATGTTGGCCAAATTTGATGTTGAAGGGGCATTTAGAACTGTCCCGGTTCATCCGGATGACAGGTGGCTATTGGGAATGCAATGGGATGGTCACATCTATGTGGACAAGGTCCTACCGTTTGGGCTCAGGTCAGCGCCTAAGCTATATAATGCTATAGCAGATGCGTTGTTATGGATCTTGGTAAGATCTGATGAGGTTGAGGCGATCAATTACTTGGATGACTTCCTTCTTTTTGGTGCACCTGATTCCAGACAATGTGAACAGGCCTTAACTAAAGCTCTGTCTCGCTGCCAGGCCCTGGGTGTGCCTGTGGCTCCCAGGAAGACAGAAGGACCCAGCACTGTTCTCACTTTTCTGGGAATTGAGCTGGATTCCAATACTATGACAGTGCGGCTTCCCGCTCCTAAGTTGGATCGACTCAGGCGGGAGATTCTCCGGTGGGAGGGTCGCAAGTCTTGTACAAAGCGGGAGCTCCTGTCTATAATTGGGTTGCTCCAGCATGCTTGTTCCGTAATCAAGCCAGGGAGGTCTTTTCTGCGGCGGATGATCGAACTTTCAAAATGTGTTCACGAGCTGCATTATCGAGTGCGCTTGAATGCTGGCTTCCGCTCTGACCTTAGATGGTGGAGTTGTTTTCTGCCAATTTGGAATGGTGCATGTCCTATGTCCAGCCTCGGACACCAAAAACCCCAGGTGACACTCACCTCAGATGCCTCTGGGTCTTGGGGTTGTGGGGCATTCACGTCTAATGGCGAGTGGTTTCAGCTGCAGTGGCCAGGCAGTTGGGACGGGATCCACATCACGGCCAAAGAGTTACTTCCCATAGTTGTGGGAGCAGCTGTATGGGGCAGTGTGTGGGAAGGTAGCACTGTGCTGTGCCTTTGTGACAATGCCGCAGTCGTGGCCATTGTTAACTCTGGCCGGAGTAAAATGGACAGAGCAATGCATCTTATGCGATGCTTGTCGTTCTTCTTGGCCAGGTGGGAGATATCCTTAGTTTGCAGACATATCCCAGGCTCACTGAATGGGGCAGCCGATGCTTTATCTCGAAATGCTTTTCCATCTTTCCAGAGGCTCGTCCCAGGCGCCAGCATGACGCCTACTGTGATTCCCGACAATCTCCTACAGTGCCTAGTTCTGGGAACGCCAGACTGGACCAAGGTTGACTGGATCGCCTTGTTCGGTCACTCTTTATAGAGGGCCTGGCCCCATCAACTATTAAAGCTTATGCCTGTGGTCAACGACGCTACTTGGAATTCTGTTCGCTAGCTGGATTGGTAGCCGTGCCAGCCAGGGAGGAAGTTTTGTGCAAGTTTGTGGCACAAATGGCTAGTGAGGGGTTACGGTATCGAACCATTAAAGCATACATGGCGGGGGTTCGTCACTTACATATAGAAGAGGGCTTAGGGGACCCTTTTTTGCCATCACTACCTCGACTGCATTATGTTCTCAGAGGAGTGAAACGGTCCCAGGGTGGAGATGGTGCCTCGGGTCGGGAGCGTCTTCCAATCACCCCACACCTATTGCGTCAAATCAAAGTAGCTTGGAATAGTCGGGCAGCCGATCCTGATTGTATAATGTTATGGGCAGCTTGCTGCTTGGCATTTTTTGGGTTCATGAGGGCTGGTGAGTTAACAGTGCCAAATGACTCCAGTTTTGATCCTACTGTCCACCTGGCATGGGGTGATGTGGGAGTAGATGATCCAGCCTCCCCAACAGTGCTCAGCGTCAAGTTGAAGGCATCGAAGACCGATCCGTTTCGCCAGGGGATCACTTTGTTCATTGGGAGAGTCTCCTCAGATCTCTGTCCAGTGTCGGCTGTGCTCGCCTACTTGCTAGTGCGAGGCAGTCATGCTGGCCCCCTGTTTGCATACTGTGATGGCCGGCCATTAACTCGCCAGAGATTTGTTGCAGCTGTGCGTCAGGCTCTAGAGTCTGCTGGAGTCCGGGCTGCTAGCTATGCCGGTCATAGTTTCCGGATAGGGGCGGCCACGACAGCTGCTGCCCGTGGAATGGAGGACTCTACTATCAAGACTCTAGGCCGTTGGAAGAGCCTGGCGTACTTAGAATATGTGCGGATTCCTCGGCAGCAGTTAGCTACATACTCAGTCATGTTGTGTTAATGGTTATAATTTGTTTCGTTCCTGTTTTTCTCGTTTGTATCACTATTGTCAGTTTCATTTGTTGTGTGACTTTGCTATCTACCTCCCTAATGCATCATGAATATTGTTGTCATTTGGATCTTGGGTTGGTGGTTCGGCTAGGTCTGGGCGGCCGGAGGCCCTCCCCTTGCCCCTCCTGCTGTGACCGGCCCGGGGGCTTAGTCGTACCTCCTGTGGCGGGATTAAATGGGGCATCTGCCCTGCCCCATATAATTGCCCCGAGCCAGCACAGGTTGGCCCGGGGGTGGGGCTTCCGGCGGCCACCTTGGCCGAACCACTCAGCAAGATAGCTGCGGAATTAGATAGGGAGGAATTGAATAAGAAATAGATAGACATAGAGGGAATAAATAAGGAATTAGGGGGAGGGTTAGAGTGGAAGAAATTAGTTAATAAGGGTAGAGTCAGTGTGGCACCGAGCTGCCAGCATGGACGGGGCCGTGTTGGAGGGCGAGGTGACGTTGGAGTAGGATGGAGCCGCAGGATTAACGGTGTCTAGCGAATTTCCGGCCCAAAATTAAAATTGAAGCACCCGGCAAGTTTACTTTAGCATTGTAGCTGCCAGCTGTTATCTCCAGATCTAACTCTACCTTGGGCTGCTCTGCGTAAGCAGTTAAGCAGCTAGCTATGGTAAATTCCTGTGGTATGAGCGTCAGCAGGAGAATTATCCAACTAGGGCTGGTCCCATATAGGTCGGATATGAGAGGGTCACTCAAAAATAGCAATACCCCAAGGGTGGTTAGTATGCACAGTTCATATACCTAAAGGCAAAAAATAGTGCACACTTACCAAGTTAGTACACCTAGTAACAATATAGCAACAGGATCTAAGCTCCTTTATTCCTTGTAGGATTTTTTTAATCAGTCATTCCCTGTAAAACTCTTACAACAGGTGTTGAACTACAACATTTCAAGAATATACACTATCCATTTCTCTAGAACACGCTATGCAAGCTACAAGTCCAACCATTATTTCTGATCATATTAACTAAATCTTCAGGGAGAATTTGGGAAAAAACTAAACTAAGCATTCAAGATTTTTTTTTTTAGTATGAATAACTAAAACTAAGAAAACCTGGAATCTCTAAACCAAAACAACACTGAGCAGAAGGTAATGTCACTAGAAGGCAAAGTGCAGAACAACCAACCAGCAAACAGTTTTTAGTATTTCTTCAATATCGTGTAGAAATTTAGTTAGTTATACTATCAATTGATTTAGTTTTTGACTTAGTTTTTGTTAATTTACGTTGCCTCTCAAATTAGACTCCTTAAAGAAAGTAGTACTGGTAGTTTTCCAAACAACTTAAAAAATAGCGTATTTCTATGAAATCTTTGGGATTATAAATAAAGTAAGATATATTTTATATAGTTTAGAGAATAATTACTTGATGGGAATTTATATTTTCATTTAGTAATGACATAATTCAAGGTGAATTGTTTACAATAAAATTGCTTAGTTTTAGTTTTGTCATCCACTTCATCCATAATATAACTAGAGCTACCACTTTTCTGTGACTATTTAACGAAAGACACTGAGCATTTCAGTCTGCCTTATCGGACCCCTTACTTTCCTTCTGTTACTTGGGGGTGGGGGGAAAGAGGCTTCACTCGACGTGCAGGAATGTGTTCAACGTTATTTGACGTCATACTACAGTCTTCATTTTTGCAGATCTGTGATCAGCTGGCTTTCTCCCTCAGATTTGTCTAGCCGGTGGTGTCGAGTGGGCGGGTCTTAAAATTGAGGTCGTGCGTTTGACCAATTCGTTGGGCTGGCGATAAAACTCAGATTTACTGTAGTAAGCACGCACGGGTGCGGGTGATGGAAATTGTTTCAGCATCAGAATAAACTGGTATGTACAATTTCAAGCTAGCCATTCTTCTATAAAGGAAACCTGTTTGCGCCCTCTTCTAGGCAACAGCATATAACACGACAGGTAAGCACCAAGACACAAGACAAGCTCCCTCCGTGGGTTGCCCTCCATCTTGTAATTACTTCATTAGTTGATGTCACACCACAACCTCCCAACATTGTGGCAAAAAGGTCATTAAAAATCTGCACATGGATTTCAAAACCTTCTGCATCCTAAGCCTAGCTATACAAAAATGCTTCTATACCTATGATGGTTTGCTGCTGGAAATAATATCATACTCAGTAGAATCAGAATAAATAAAGTGATAATTATTATCATCTGCTTGTATATTATTATGGTTTTTGTTATTATTATTATTATTATAAAACTGCTTAGTTTTAGTTTTTGTCATCCACTGTACTGGTAGTTTTAGTTATTATCAAATATACTGTCTTCTAAAATAATTAGTTTTCGTTTTTTTCATATTCTCTACAGCTTAGTTTTAGTTATTCTTACCAAAAGTAAAACTAAGGGGTTTTGGTTTTAGTTAACTAAAACATTAACATTACAAAATACCAGACATGACTTCACCCATAGCTCCATCCATTGACATTATAGCTAGCTACATGGCACACATTTATCTCAAATCTGCATAGAACTCGTGTGAGAGTCATTTTCACTCACTATGTTCTCTCTTGCTGAAATAATGACATGGATGTTTAATTTTTAGTGCATTTACCACCACCACCACCATCTGTGAGTGTACCACAATGTTGAAGGGTAGCTTGATTCTCAACAAGCTGTTCTGTTTGAAATATGCAATATAGCTAGATAGCTAAAACAATTGAAGAACTTGAAATGCAGCAAAAGTGTTTCTAATTATAAATACACAAAATATCACAATTTATAAAAAGATGGCAATAATGGTGAAAATATATTCGATACTGTAATCAGCTAGCCATTACGCCGATTCATAAAATGTTTCTTGACTTTAAGTTTGCCACAAATTTTGCACCAACTTGAGAGTCTTTGGGGTAGAGAACACAAGGTCTTCCAATGGCAGCAGGAATGGTCACATACGTGTCGCCACCTGACCACATAAAAAGGTTGTCATGACAACTGAATTAAAACTGACTATGATAATAGTTTAGTTATTCTATTGTCTAATCAAATATGAAGAAAACCTAGCTAGCTAAACAAACTTGCATTGTGACACAAAATATATACTTAAGCCTTAAGTGTCTGATAGGGGCTGAATTGACCCAGTGAGAGAACAGGCTATTAAAAAAACTGCATAACTTGCGTAAGCTTTGCGTTGTCCCCAACTATCTATATATTTGAACGCAGCGTGAATTGCGAGTTATTTTGATACGTTTTTGATGGTTGTTGAGTTATAGCTGAAGCCAATATACAAACACTTTTAGCACGAGTTTTGCTTCAATTTGTTGACTCAAATCGAAGACGGCGAGTTGGATGCCGAGAGTATGATGAAGACCATTATAGACTTTTTCAAAGAGAACCTCAGGTTCTAAGGCTAATGCTGGTATTGGTATTGTAGTTAAGGTAAGGTTAGAAAGTGGCTCGGTAATGAGGTGGACTCCTTTCCCATGTAATTGGTATTGCTGCCACCAAGACTTGCTATCCGTATTTGTCGTTCCCAAGGTTTGGCAGTCCATAGTTTAATTTGGTATAGCTCACCAGTATGAGTAACAAACAACAACTAGAATACGAAGTCTCAACACAAAACTAAGCAAATTCAAATATATATCACCTTCTAGTATGAGTGACCAGATTATAAGTGGCCTCTCTGGCCTGAGAGGCATCTCACGGGGAAACCACGATTGTCTCATTTGCCACATAGTAAATAGTTATCTCATATCTCTCTCTCCTCACTCCACAGCACCTATAATTTGGTCATTCATATTACTATTGTTAGTTCACCACTAGAATGCCCTCCTGTGGCCCACAATTTATGGTATTGAACTTCTCTGTAATTCTTGACAAAAGCTGCGACACCTGCAGTAGCCTTAGAACCTAAGATTCTCTTTGAAAAAGCACTTCTTTTGGTAGTTCTCCTTTGTTGGTTTCTTCATAGTATCTCTCTTCAGGTGGTGTAGAAATTGTCCTTCATGCTATCGATGCAACTATATCATTCCAAAGTGAACTATACAAGATACCATGAATTCTATACCTGAGTTTGCTCTGTATAGCTAGCTATCAACTCATTATCATTGACTACCTGTAGCATAATTACTTTGGTTATAATGTTATTGTTATCATTATGCTATTTTCAATTTCAAAATATTGTAACAATTCTAGTGAAGTAAGGCATAGCAAATGTACTGTGTCTAGCATAAATATTGATATCATACAAAAAAGAGAATAAAAAGATGAAATAGCATATACCGTATCTGCTCGATCAGACACTTTAAAATAATAGCCTCCCTAACAATGAAATAGTTGACATTCTCAATAGTAACCGTAGACAATCACTACCCACTTGCGTGTTTGTATTTATGGCTCCAAATCCCAGAGAAAGGAGAAGTTTTCATGTACGTATTCATTAGCCATTCAATTTTTAGTCACTTTTTTTGTACCAAAGGCAACAAATGATCTTTACCTATCTAGATTAATACTTCCATCCACAGTAACAGGATTTCTGATAAACACCACTCTCAAATAGTGACCTCCCTCTGCAGTGAACTGAAAAGAATAGTAACCATGGCATCTGATTGAGTGGATATGGTAATACAGGTACCAGGGAGACAGTCGAATGATATGTGCAAAAAATATTTTTAATTAATAGTACGGTGTGTAAATTTCCCGTCAAAAATGTATGGGGAAATCGCTATTCAATTCAAATTGCACATTGAAAGTGAAATAGCACGTAAGTGAAATAGCATGGAAACAGAAAGATTTTTTTCCTACAGACTATACCAAAGAGCCATCAGTTGAAAACGAAGTTCAAGAGGAAGCTAATCCTGAAACAGAGATTGTGAGTGAACGATACAGTGTAGCTACAGTGCAAATGAAGCTGACCTACTATTACCGAGTGATAGCGTGAGTAACCTGTGTGTTATTAGGAATATATAGCACTGTTGCCCGTGCTATTACTCATACTAATCAGCGCCAGCAACTTGTTATTTAGTCGTTATTCAATTTGAAAATAAAATTTAAAAACTTTACATAATATTTACATCATGTATGACAATTTTATTTAACATTTTTAGATTTTAGTAGCCCTTGAAGGAAGGCTAATGTAATCAAACATACTGATGAACTTTGTATAAAACAAGTACTACATTTAAATACTTTAATAGAACGGGCAAGCTATGTTTTGATGTATATTATCAGTTGTAAAGTATTCAAGCCAATCAAATGTTTATACTTAACAATGCTGGTTTAGACCGTCATACAATTTAAGAGATGGTTCAAATTTAACACTAAATATCTGTATACTGTAATTAGTATATCTAATACAATAGTGATTCAGGTGGGAGTAATAATATAACCCAATTGTAAAGTAGTCCAAAATGCAACATCATTGCTGCTGACACTAGCACTAAGCTATTAAGTGGTATGATAGTTCAACCTCTAACACTATAATAAACACACATGTTGTAGTTATTATTGATATACCCTTGGCAAATTTTCCTTGTGACCCTTTACCTGTATAAATCTTGGAGGTATCCCAAAGCCATACCCACTCTACTCCACTGGGAAGAAACACCTTCACAGTATCCTGACCAGGATTCATCACTGGGGCAACCAAAAGCTCCTCCCCTATCATAAACTGCTGATTCAGCTCTTCTGTGTATACATGAGTGTTATTGGGGAAAACCAGCATCATATGGCGTGCTACTGGCCAACCATAAGTAGCTGCTTCCTCCATGAGAGAGTCTCTATAGAAGCTCCAGGACTTGAAAACAACCGCCATCTTGAAAAAATGGTTAAGTGTCATTGCATCGTCATCAAACTGCCAGTTCTGGTCTGGTAAAGTACCGAGGTGGCTACGGTACATGCAACTAAAGGCAGCCAGTTCACACCAGCGAAGGTACAGCTCTCTAGACCGAAGATATCTGAACAAAAAACGAATGGAGACATTTATTCGGAAGCTAATTTAAGACGTCGCATTCAGTACGATCACAAATGCACCATTTTTTTCACGAATTGACTGATTGATCTGACAAAAATATGATATAAAATTAAAAAAAAAAAAAAAGACTTAAAAATACAGGAAAAAAATCATGCTTATTAAATTATATACAGTATTTAGAGTTTTAATGATGTTTTTATTTTGCATCTAACACAATATACCTAGTCCTGTCATAGCTTTAAAACTGGAGGTGTTCTTCAACACAATAACAAGTGATACCCTACCTACACATTCACACTTGGCATTAAAACCTATGAGTAATGACAAGCTCACCATCTACAGTCACAGAAATTATTCAACATATGAAATAGTTTAACTAATTATACTTTTCACTCGGCATGCAAAGTGAGATGGATGTTAGTTTATTGTCTTCATATTTGCCTTTGGTAGGTATAATACTGAGCATGCTCGTGAATCTACATATTGTACGTAAGTATCTATATATCTGATGGCTAAAAACGACAAATCTTGCAGTGACTCACTTTATGAACGGTTTCTTGAGCAGCGCCGTGTATCCTCCGATATCAGAGTGTGTCATGGAGTACCCAGATAATCCCTGGGAGACCATTCCCATGACAACTGTCGCTAGGCCATCGTGAGCATCCCAGGTAACCATCTGGTCCCCTAACCAGAACAGAGTCGTTGAGGACGGGCTCAAAGCATTGCCACTACGCATGAAGTATACCACATCAGATGAAGGACATGAAGCTCCGCCCACCTTTTGTGCCTTTTGTATGGCATCTTTGTTCAGTTGTCCCCACCAGCTGGGATACATGGAGTGGTATTGCTGTGCAGTCATGTTGCCATGGACGCGGGCATCCAGTGGGGTAGATTCACCAAAGTCACACATCCACCCACACACTCCAGTAGCCAACATATTCTGTTCACAACATATACATACTTGGACTCAGTAACCATGACTTCAACAATATGAAAGAAAATAGCATAAACACTAAGTGAACACCCCCAAGGGGAAATAACAGTGCAGAACTAGAATGGGAAGAAACTAGTGGGAGAGAGGGAGAATGGGTGGAGAACTGGAGACATGTGGGAGGAGCTGGAGGTAGGTGGGAGAGAGGGAGAATGGGTGGAGAACTGGAGACATGTGGGAGGAGCTGGAGGTAGGTGGGAGAGAGGGAGAATGGGTGTGATTATCTTTTTTCAACTCAGCGTAGGTATTGAAATATTCATAAATACAAGTACCAGACACCGTCGTTCAACAAATAAGTATGTTTATTAAACTAAAATCTTCTTTTTGGAGATCTACATCCTAAATTATATACGTATATGTAAGATCGACCAAATCAATAGTTGAGATTGCAAACCCGAAGAAGTTCTATAAATGCAAGAAACATTTCATAAACATGTAGCTTATAACAAATAATTCATATTGTTGAGAAAACATCGCCCGCCTAAAAGTAACAGGTAATTTAATATACTATTGGCCTAAAATAGTATAAAAGACAGACGTTAAAATACTTCAAACTATAAGTTACCAAAAAAAAGTTTTTAAACTGCATGCTTTGCGACATACATAGTACCTACCAGCTAATTCTGAAGACCTTGTAGTTCTCTTACTGGCAATAATAATACTAGTTAACTAGAGTATGGTAAAAGGTCACTCTGTACAGAAATGCTGGAGGTCAACCTAGCTTACTGCTAGTTTCTTTTTGCTCTCTGTCAACTCGAAGCAATGATTGATCTCTATTATTAACTATTAGTATAGCCTGTTGTTGTTGTTGTTGTTGTTGTTGTTGTTGTTGTTGTTTGTACCGAACTTGTACCTTTTATATGAAACAGATCCTAAATACAACAATAGATGGATTTACTATTATTACTAAATCAACATAAAAACTTGTGTGGTATATTTCCACTTAACATCTCCTTCTGCAGAATAACATCTTATAAGAATACTATTAGCGATCCTTACTTGCACGATGATGTCAGTCATCCATTCATACGCCTCTGGATTGCTGAGGTCTAGTAAGACACTCCCACTGTAGCCTGTCCACACGTCTCCACTAGCACTACGCACAAAGTAACCCTTGTCGAGACCTTCCTGGAAATAGTTATGCTGGTAAGGGGTCACTACAGGAACAAGCAGTTATAAGTAAAGTCTATTATAACACAATGTCTCAACTTGATTTTCTCAAGACAGATATGATGGTACTAGTTGTTGTTGTTTTATTTATTTAGCTAAGCAGTAGCCAAGTAGTAGCTGTAACACTCTACACTTTCACATACACTTGTTCACTGGATACCAACACAAGACTCACTTTGGTGACTTGACTATTGGACAATGGATTTTCAAGTAAGAACAGTACTGTTGTGTAGGGCTATAACTACGACATACAGAGTGTTAGCCAAGATAATTTACCTCCGCCACTAAATAACCCTCAGCGTGCATGCATAAGAGGGTTATAGTAGTCATCTTGTACCAATTGAAAGAGCATGTTTTTTCCCCTTCAGTTTGATACATAATATTTATATGAAACATTTAGAAATAGGTGGAAATTGCAGAAATTAAAGGTACAGGTATCTATCTGCGTCTGTAAGTATGATTTTATTTATACCACAGCGAGGGATTCTAGTATACCAGAATTAATTACCAAGTGCAGTATTCAGTTTGCTCCTGTAATGTGGCTCTCCGCAGGAAAAATTGAACATGAGACAAAAGCATGTGAGGTTTCTAAAAACAAACCAGACTTGCTGTACTGTATTGAGGCATATATTGCCTGCCATCCTAAAGATGGTATTCAAGTCTTCTTAAGTAAATTAATAAATACTACCTATTCTAAAAGGGGAAAAGAGAGGAAGGGGAGGAAAAAAGTGAACTGTAAACAGGAACTTAGAGATAAGAACTCAATGCTGGTTTCTGATCCACACATGATCTGTCACATGACCTGTCACATGATTCTAATCTACACATGATCTGTCACATGACTTTCTCACCTCTCATTGACACATTACTGAAGAGAGGGTTGATGTAAGTGAGAGTAACTATTCCTTGTGACTTCAAAGAAGAAATGAAGTCTGTCCAGTCTGGATAATGCTTCTCATCAACCTGTTACCATCACAACAACAAAAAATAAACAAAGCAAACATTGCTGGGTAATTTTTCATTTTCCCCCACACAAATGGCGTAGTCCCTTACCAATCCTGATATGAATTTTTTTACGTGTATAACACATAACTGCCAATATGTTCCAATTCTAAAACCATAGTATGAAAACAGTCACTCCTTGGTCAAAGTACACCCCACCCACACATCCCTCACACCCCACCCACACATCCCTCACACCCCACCCACACATCCATCACACCCCACTTCATATCCCTCACACCTCCATATCACATCCCTCCCTTCCTACACGCCACCCACCTCCCAATTCCACCACAGCCCGACTCTGGGCAGTTCATTAGCGCCACTGAAGTTCCTCTGTCCGGTCCAGTCCTGCAGCCAGACTGCCGCTACGTCACTCATGTTGCCCCACCCATCTGCCACGGTGCTAAAAACAGTTCGCTTGACAGAGTCCGTACCTCCCTGAAGCCCTAGCACTGCCCCCTGCCCCACCCATTTGGGTAAAGGTTGGAGGCGGCCAACTAATGCCGTATAAGAAGTGATGATTTCTAGAGGAGAGTTTCCTAGTAATAATAATAATAATAATAACAATAATAATAATAATAATAATAATAATAACAATAATAATAATAATAATAATAACAATAATAATAATAATAACAATAATAATAACAACAATACGTAATAATAATATTAATAACAGTAATAATAATAGTAATAGTAATAATAATAATAATATTAATAATAGTAATCAACAGAAAGCCTGAATAAAATTCAGTACAACGGAGAGAGCATGCCTAGTCCTCACCTGCTAGTATTCTACCAGATATAACAGAGCTATTGACTTCAATGGTGACTAAATCAGGTAAGGTGAGGTCAAATACAGAATACTCCAGAGATTGAAGATACAAGGAGCGGTGCTGGCTGGTAATATAGTGTGGAACTCGCGTGTATGTGGTGTACCATGTGCCACCTGGGAGGAGGGAGGGAGGGAGGGTGGGTGGGAGCATAGGGAGAATAACACGATTGTATTTGTTATACAATACATTTAGTAGAGAGAGAGAGAGAATGCTTCATGCTAATGTATATTATGTTTCTCTCTTCTATGGCTACTCTGTCTTTATGCCACATACATATTCACACATCACACGGTGCAGAGTGGGTGTGTCTGTAGGGTCATTGTACGGAGCAGAATGTGGAATCGGGTAATGGAAATTATTACTTCAAACAACAGCAACTTGAAACAGGATGCCGGTGAGAGTCATGTGGAATGGGATTCTGACTAGTGTCCTCTTTCCATGCCTTCAATGGCAATGGTTCAGAAGATTACATGAAAGGAAAGCTCAAGTATTATGTAAACTAATGTACCAACCTACCTCATTTTTCAACAATGGAGTCCTTTCCCCAAATATGCCTACATAGTCACTACAAGAGTGGTGCTTACAAAGAAACAGATGAGCTGGACTAAAGATTTCTTAAAGCAAGCCTGATAACCTACTAATAGGAAGGAGACGAGTTTCTTACAGAACATATAACTCAAACAAAAGTTACTTTATATGGGTGTAACACATGTCCCTACAGTAATGAAAAACGAAAGTAGCATGGAGTTCTCATTCAAATAAATCAAAGGAATGCTTGCATAATAACTTTCATAACTCGTTTATTTTAAACCAGTAGTTTACTTGATAGCAATGGTAATCTAGAATTCGATAGGAAATGCATGTAATGTGATGTCCCTTACCAGCATTTCGTGAAAAAGCATCGAGTATTACAGTGATAGGTTCCAGTCCTCGGCCCACACCCTGCTCAGACAGAAACAGAGGAAGCCTCTGCCCCTTCATGTTCAGTCTCGAGTACTGAGCTCCAAACCCGTAGAACTTCTCATCTTCTTGACTCCCATACACTAACCTCAGAGAATTATAATAAGAGTTTTCAGCCATGGATGCTCTAAAGAGAAGGTGAGAGTGATTCAGAGTGGCGTCATAAGTATTTGTGCTGCTCTGTACAGTGACAGCCTGGAAGACTAACTCCACCAATATTTTATCACACAGAGTACCCTGAAGGACCACCAGCTGTTCCTCTTTAGGGGATCCTGGACTAGAGCTAAAAGAGGATATGTTCAACTTTGTGCAACTGGCAGTGACTTTACTCTTGATAGAAAAATCTCCACCTATCTGTTCTTGCGTCATGGACACCATTTCTGCATACAGAATGGGTTTGGAGGACGGTGATGGCGACGAGAACCACACGGAATTGTTTTGCCATTTCACCCGCAGAGCGGGGAGGGCCTCAGGGTCGTAAGAGATAGAGAAGGGACCTGTGGAGTACTGGTTAGCTCCACCGCTTCCGCAAGCTCCTCCAAAGACTAATAGTAAGACGCAAGCTACTACAACGTGACGGGTTAAGTCCATACCGCTCCAGCTGATTCGGTTTGCAATCAGCACGTTAAGCCGCACCTTAAGAAGGTGTGGCTGGTGGATATTCATAATAGATGATATTCATGAACAGCGTGTGCGACACGTCCGAAAGGTCTACCGAAGAACAATGGGGAAGGCTGGGTCGGCACTCTAATGAATGTGGACAAAAATAGACAATGGAAAAGCCTTTCATCTATCCTTTTAGTTTAAAAAGAGCTATATGCTAGCAGTGCTCCTCTTGCTGGTAGGCTTGCAAAGAGAGATAGTCAGCCAGCCAGCCAAGAACTGTTCTTGTCCATCTTTAGAACTCCTGTAGTTCAAGGCGTCCTGACTAGCCCGCCCAGTACTGAAGTCTTAACCTCTTTGCAGGACTGTCAGCTACCAGACTACACACTAGCTACACTATTTCAGTCTACAAAAGGACAAGTAGCTAAAGTTAGCTCAGTATAAAATGGAATTTTTTTAAATTCTAGACAGGGTGGATGAAGGGGGGGGGGGGGTAGTCTCGTGTTCTATTGTCTTCTTCTCAGCCCAATTAGCGAGGGAAGCTGCACAACTCGTACACGTCATTAACCAGACCTTCCCCCCCCCCCCACTCCCCCCCCCCGGCGTATGGATGATTGGGTAAAGGGTCTGGCTACGCGAGACTAGGTGGGGGAGAGAACTTGGAATTTTCTTCCCCTAGCAATTCCCCCCCCCCCCTTTAAATAGCAATTTCATCAGTTATGCCAAGTTAGTTCTGCTTGTTGGTTTCAAGGTTTTTAAAAATCACTGGCTGTAGCAGCACCAAATAGTAAACACGATATCACTCAAATTCCAATGCAGAACTTTTCAGTTCTTTTAGGACAACCTATTAGAATTGTCACAAGTTGAAATTGAATTAGTTTCCAAGACTAATATTCACTTGTAAATAAAGTTGTTGTTGTTTTTCCACTTATTTGCCATATACACTTCTTGGGAGTATTAGATAGATAGGCACTATCGCTTTATTGTATCAATGGTCTACTACCAGATTGAGGAGGGCATCTAGCTATATACCAAGGGTGATGGAAGTTATATCGGCTCATTCCTATGTCATTTGTACTAGAAGAAGGACCTCGGTCTGAATCGTTTTTGATTGAATCAAAAATATATCCTATGTTTGTAATTGCTTTAAAAGTAAGTTTTTTTGATCAGTGATGGAAGTTGTTTCAAAGTGGAGTGGGGGGGGGGAGGGGCTAAGCAAAACAGTTTATAAAGTTATAGTGAAAAGTGGACGGAAAATTAGCTATATGATGTAAAAGTTTAAATTTATGACTTAGTCAATTAATTTTGTTCATTAATTTTTTTCTTTTGTTTCTTCCTATAAATTCCTTAGTAATGTCTGTCAGTTCAATGTTGTCTGCTTTGTCTCTATGAATATGCATCAAAATAGGGTTGCAAAAGTGATCCACTTATTAGGACCATCAATTCTTCTCCCTTTACCCAAGAAGCCAAAGAAAACTGATTTGCCATATAACGGTAGTAACTACCAACTGTGTTGTTATGTAGATGGTATTGATATTGTGATAAGCAGCTTGGTTTTATTGGTTTTGCTAATTCATGAGCCAATCAAATTATGAAATTCAATTACAGGTGTAATAAAGACGTATGCTGTGTGCCCTCCCTCCCCCATTACCATCACCTCTGCATACTGAACTCCTTCAACTGACAAATTGAGATCATGAATACTCTGTCATGGTAACACTAACACACGTGAAGCAGTAGCTAGCTAGTACCTAAAGAGAAGCACAAACTGTTTTCTAATACCAACTATAAATTGGTATCACCTCCATCCAGGACATGCTGAGCTGCTGCAGGCCATTATTCATAGAGCTGTACAGACATGTCTGTGTGACGCAGACATTGTTAAGGTGAACATGCACTGACATTGAAATAGACTTTATGACTTGTTGGGTCTCATCTAACCAACACATTTAATAGGAAAAAAATACTCCCACATATCTATACTAATGATATAATTACTTTAGCTACTCATTTAGTACAGTTCCTACAGGGATTCTTTCACTTAAATGGATATCACAACCAACGAGTTTTCATTTGTACAGCTTCTACAAGTTATATTGCAGCAGCCCAAGAGTAGGCATCAGGATCTAGCATGAATGTAACTTCTCTCACCTGCCCTCTCTCTAGCTGTCTCTCTAGTTACTTACTACTTGAAGGAAGACATTGCTGAAGTAGTTTGTTAACAGCCAAAGTTGTGTGAAACTGAAATTAGTTTTCGTTATCTCTGACAAGGAAGTATATGATTTGTGATGCAATAGTTGTAGCTGATGAAAGGACAAGAGATACCCATGCTTGTAATAGCTGATGCAAGGATATATAATATCCATACTCTGAGAAAGAAACTGAAATATCCATACTGTTGCATTGAAAGACCTGTACATTATTACTGTTATAAGCTAAAGGGCAACAGGCTACGCACATCCAGCATAATACCAGCAAATGTACACCAAATATCCCATAATTTATAAAGCATTAGTATTGCAATAAATTATGACATTGAGGACAGTGAAATGAAATTAAAAAGGTACTATAATAATATATTTACAGTTTGCAAGATGATATAATTGAAGGAATAAAAAATACAAATGGAGGATATGAGATATGATGTAATAAAATTATTAGGTGTGTCAGTCTTCTATTATAGATTCCCTGTAATGGGAGTAGGTTACTTTACGTGTCAATATCTTCTCCATAGTGTCTGCATTAACTGCGTTACCTAGGGAAACATCAGTGGAAGAAATGGCCGTCAAGTCAGAAATGCGAGTACTGTCTGGCTGTAGCGAGGATATGGATTGCATAGCAACGGTCGTTGAGTTGTCTCCTAGAGACTTGGAGTGATGGAGCCTGCGAGCTTTTTGGTGAACGAACGGCAACGTAACTTCTTTAAATCTCGTCACATGAGGCTGAAGCTTCTTCTTGACACAACCAATACGATAGAGAGATTTAATGATATACCATACGATGATGCAGCTGAAATGAATAAAGGCTAAGCTCACAAACACTGACACTATGGTTCGTAGTTTGAGATCAAAGGCAAAGAGCCGAAATGACTGATAGGCGTATATTACGAAGATGACCATGAGGAAGAAGTTCAACATGAAAGATATGTCTGTGAGATTACTCACCATCTGCCGGTACGGACGAATGATTGATTGCGTCACCATGAACAAGCAAAGGATCACTAACTGTATGACAAAGGCCAGAACTGGGGAGTTTGTACTAAGCACGGCAAACGACAAGCACATGCCTGCTAGAATTACAAGCCGTAAACCAAACCAGTAGCGATGCCTGTCCACAAACGGTGCTCCATACACATCCAGAAATGGCTTCAGCTTGCTGCTTTTTTGCTCAATTAATTTGATAAGCAGCATGGCCAGCGTAAAGCCGATGATGAACAGCAACGTAGGCAAGGCAACGATAACGGCAATGACTATATGAGCACTGTTGAAGAACTTCAAGTTACCATCATAAAACCAGACATGCTCGCTTTTCTCTTCTCCATACAGCTTAACAAACGTGAGAATATCTATGACGTATCTCAACATTTTGCTGAAGGACAAGTAGACAGTAGTGGCCAAGACTTGGACTCCGTGACTCGACGTCCATTTAGCTACTCTGTTCGACTTCTCACTGAGCAAGATAATAGTCAGGCAAATAAAGAGTAAATAGAAAGGGAAGACAGCTTGAAGACCAGTCTTTGCTGCCTCATTCATGCCATCATAAAAACACAGAGGGAAGCCAAGCTCAAGGTTCAAGATGGATATCCAGATGAAGAGGAAGCCCCTTTGCTCAACCGGGAATAGAATATTAGAATTCAAACCAACTATGTTGGCATAAAAGATAATGCTAGTCAGAGTACCGTGGGTTACTGTCAATTCCAAGGTGAATAAGACGGTGACTAAAACTATGCCAGCTAAAGCGTACAGGAAGATAGTAAAGAGCCAATAATTACTGCATTGTCTGCAAAATGGAGAGCCAAATACGACACTGTAATTATTTTGACATGCTCCACACAGAATACCAGTCCTTCCTTCAAAGCAAAGCTGATCTTCAATTGTCAAATCAACAGAGGTAATGATATCCTGGCAGAACCCAGCAGGACATGTCGGTATATAAATAACATCAGAGGTATCGCCTTCCTGTTCCATTACTCCAAGCCACAAGTTTGGAAGGCGAGTGACAGTATAGTTGCTTAAATCGCAGAAACTGCCAACGACATCAGTAATGAATGATTCACATGTGCAACTCTGTTCATCATCGTTAGGAAAGAAGCCAGGAGGGCATTTCAGAAGGTGAATGTCCATTATCAATCTGCTGGCTCCCAATCTGGTATATAACGATAGAGTTGTTGTGGTATTTTCTTTTCCAAGGACGTTGAACCTCATGGACGTGCAATTAGCTCCATTGAGCTGCTGTGTATACTGCCCAGTCTTCAAGAAATGCTCACTACTCATCAACTCTGCAAATATCACCGCGCTAACCGGGTTAAAGTTCAAATCAGTAGGGAAAGCATGGATAGTCAATTGCTGCCCAGGGTAGATGAGCGCTGTTGTACTGGTGACCTTGCTGCACTCTGAAGAAGAAGTTTTCACTTCTCCTGCAGTGCAGTAGCAGAGACGTTCCGGAATGGAAGAAAGTTCACGGAGTCCATTACCAATCGAATCCTCAAACGTGAATATGGAATTGTAGACTATGCTAGCATCGTAAAATACGGTAGTGTCCAATAGAGAGGATTCCGGCAAATAAGCACAGTTGTACAAAGGATTGACATAAATGGAGTTCCCACCTTGGTTTGCAGAATTATTCATGAAGCGGAGGGACATATTTAGGAGGCCAACATCTCTCGAAGAACTAATTCGATTTGGGCCGATGACTTGAAATACACAAGTTGGTGCAGTGCCTGTCCCAAGGGAGTTAGCATATATGGCTCCTCCCACTTCTAAGGCAGAATTTTTAGTGAAGTTGATATGGCTTCCTTCATGAAAAAACAGCAAAGCGTAGTCATAGAGACTGATAGCTCCACCCCTCAAAGCTCTATTTTTAAGGAACTCCAAGTGACCTTTCATATAAAAATTCCCTCCGAGAATTAAAAATGCTCCAGGAGAATTATAAGCAAATAGGCTTTTCTTTTCTTCACTGCCGCTTACAGTGATATTAAAAACTCCAGTAAAGACAAAGGCAGCGCTATTTTCAACAATATTGGCCGAAGATACCGTATCATTATTAGCAGTAGCAAATAAATTGTTAGTAGCGACAATGTCGTTCATCAACACCGATATTTCTCTCTGTTTGAATGTGGCCTGTCTTGTGTTCACCTCAAAAGCACTGCCTACCTCTGCCTGGTTGCCAATAAACCGAACTCCATCGAACGATATGCCCAAGGACGTTAAGTTCTGAGGACTGATGTAGAAATAAATAGAACCTCCAATAGGAGCCGAGTTAGATACGAAGGAGGAGTTATACACGCGGAAAAACTGGAAGATATCGTCGGGATATTCAGGATGAAGGCCAAAGTCTGAGAGGTAGGTAATGATGAGGGCAATAATGGCTCCGCCCCTTGCTAGATTGTTGCCTCTATTAAACTCCAAGGTTGAGTCTCGTATGTCTACGACGTACTGCCTGAGGCTACTGTGAGTGACCAGTACAACAGCGCTAGAGTAGCCAAAGTTGTGCGAAATGTTACAACTCTCTATCGTGACGGGCACTTTGTAGGAGTTTTGGCCAAAGTACACGGCCATTGCAGTTCCTCCGGTCACTAGGATGTCCTGAGACTCGAAAGAGCTCCGCACATTAATGAAGAGTGGGACAAACAGGACATTTGAAATGATGTTGTTGTTATGAGTAAACGTGCAGTTCGTAAGCGTCAGTGAAGAGGAGTTGAAGCTATCCAGTTCGTCCAGTTCGGAGTCTGAGTATAGAAAAGCAGCTCCTGCACCCGAGCAGCTAACATTTGTCTCATTGCCGTAGCAACTGGGATGCCTGTAGTTGTCAGTTTCAGTAATAGTAACATCTGTGAATCGAGTGCTGCCTCGTAGGTCGACGGCCAGCACACTGTAGCCATACGAACCAGTGAAGGTGACAGACTGAAGTTGGAAGTCGGTCACTCGACTTACTAGCAAAGCTGCTTTCTGTCCCTGGCCAATGTAGAAGAATGTATTGTTGACATAGGAAGGAAGGTTTGGAGGCACAGCCCTGCCACACCCTTTTATTCTGATATTTGCTATGGTCAAACTAGAGACGTTGAGAAAAATAAATCCATGTCCCTCAAGAGCTGAAGAACACACCACAGTAGCGCCTTCTTCTGAAGTGAAAGTCAAGTTGCGCATGTCCGAGTGAATGCATGACGACGGAGAGTCTATGTTGTGCTGGCCCGCCTCTAAAACAAATTCTGTGTCGGAACTGACGCCCGGAGACGCTCCACAGAGCTGCCCTTGCAAGCTTCCGGGAGAGCTGGGGTCTACATTACTCGGTACTCTGATTGTAAGAGAAGCGACGGAAGAGACTCCTAACAGTATCACCAACACTACAACGAAAGTAGCCTCCCGAACACTAACTAGCATTTTGAGGTTCCCTTCTAATATCTCTAGTCTACCGTAAGGCTTACTCTGTGTGGGAGGAATATGGAATGCCAACCACCGCCTTATGGGTTCAGGGGTGGGGCTGGTATAATCGTATTCATTGACTCGTGACTGCTGCCCGGGAGCTAGAACTGAGTTACATTTTGCTTTGTATTTAGAGATATTTTCTGTGGCTATGGGTGAAGAAAAGGAAGAGATATGTAGAGAGCTCGATGCTACGGTATTAGAAGTGATGGCGAGCTTGAAACGACTCGCTAGTGCCAGGGACCGTTACCTAGCTGCGGTTAGGGAGGTGAGCATTATTTCGAGCACTTATTAAAGCTACTATAGTTGGCCCAACCATGTATCTGATATGTAGCATACAGTAGCTGGACCCATGAGGAAATAACTTACGCACTACTACAGAGTTGCCAACATTTCTAATCGTAATTCAGGTACACAAAGCCACACCTCAGACCACACCCAAAATCACATCAACTAAAAGAAAGCAATGATTACATGATAGTTTAAAAGTATGCATTTTGCAAGTATTCAATGTGAAACTTTGTGACAATAGTGTAAAAAAACATAATGAAGTGAAACAAGCTGGTGACGATAGGTAAAGGTCATCGACGCCTGATTGAAAATTGTGTGGTAACTTTACTTCCAATTGAATCTATATTATACAAAAGATATTTTAGAGTGAAATGAACACTCTGATTTTGTGAATTCTGAACTGAGTTATTAGAAAAGTAGAACATTCGTGAGTTTGGTTTAGCTAAGTAATGTCTTCCAGATCATGCATTGTAATCAGATAAGATTAGAAGTTCATTTATTTCCTGGACAAACAATAGAAAGAGTACAATTCCGTGTGGGGCAGTGGCTGAGTGATACATCTGGGGCAGTGGCTGAGTGATACATCTGGGGCAGTGGCTGAGTGATACATCTGGGGCAGTGGCTGAGTGATACATCTGGGGCAGTGGCTGAGTGATACATCTGGGGCAGTGGCTGAGTGATACATCTGGGGCAGTGGCTGAGTGATACATCTGGGGCAGTGGCTGAGTGATACATCTGGGTCGTGGCTGAATGATACATCGGGGCGGGCTGGAGTGTACATCTGGGGCAGTGGCGGAGTGATACAACATCCTGGGGCAGTGGCTGAGTGAATACATTGTTGCAGGGCCTGATGTTGATACATCTGGGGCATGTGGCTGAGTGATACTCTGGGCAAGTGGCTGAGTGGATACCTCTGGGGCAGTGGGCTGAGTGATACATCTGGTGCAGTGGCTGAGTGTACATCTTGGGGCAGTTGGCTGAGTGGATACATCTGGGCATGGCTGAGTGATACATCTGGGGCAGTGGCTGAGTGATACACCTGGGGCAGTGGCTGAGTGATACACCTGGGGCAGTGGCTGAGTGATACACCTGGGGCAGTGGCTGAGTGATACATCTGGGGCAGTGGCTGAGTGATACATCTGGGGCAGTGGCTGAGTGATACATCTGGGGCAGTGGCTGAGTGATACATCTGGGGCAGTGGCTGAGTGATACATCTGGGGCAGTGGCTGAGTGATACATCTGGGACTGTCCTGGAGCTTTCGGAAGTATGCTACTACTTTAATTAGACTTCATGCAGGGCTTCATACAGGATTTTTTTCTGTGGGGGGGGACTTTTTATTCCTACTTAGGATAGCGTGTGGCTAAATAGGCCACAGAGAAGGGAGGGTGTGGGTCCTCAAGTTTGGGGAGGAGGGGGGGGGGGTAATCCTAATATGAGCTGCTTTGTCCACTGTTAAACTTCAGAGGTATACGGGGATTTTTTCAGAAACATTTAAATTTTTGAACACACTCCTCGACCTTCCTTGGAACAGCATCAGTTGAAAGATCTTCCAGCTACATATGAAGCTCATTAAGACCCGTGTACGCAGTAGTATCACTGACTAAAACCTTCGTCAGCTCGTAAGAATTGCCATTGAGGCCCTGAACTTTTGGCTGTAAACTTTGATGAAGTTCTAGAGATTTTCAACCAAAAAAAATAGAAGAATTGTGCTTTGATTTTTAATAATAAAAATTTTTTTTGCTCTGAGTTACAATTTACAATTATAATTAAAAATTCAGATTTCTTGGGGGGGAATTCCAGTCCCCCCTACCCCCCCCCCTCCGTATGAAGCCCTGTCATGGGATGGACCAACAGATATTGCATTAACAAAGTGCAGCTTTCATTCCACCAACTACCATTCTGTCAACTTCCATTCTGCCAGCTTCTATTATGCCAACCTCCATTCTGTCAACTTCCATTCTGGCAACTTCTTTGCTGCTTACACTTAAATCACTAGCTGCTATAATTTCACACAAGCTACATATCTAAATAAATCATTCTGACAGCCACTGAGATCAAGAAAATCAATTTTGAGCAGTGCATCTGAAGAAATTTATGGGCTCTTTCCAATTTGCATTTCTAATAATTCCCTTAAATAGTTTCAGTCTATTTCCGTGTATAACTCAATTTGCTTGTAGTATCTGATAATCAAATTAACTAATTCATTATAGCTGCTGTTATACAACTTCCTAAATTAATACGCAAGACAGTTCTAATGTTACATGCATGAAGCCATCTGTGTACCAAGTCAAACCTTTGGTCTCTGCCGGAACAAAAAACAACAAGACAAAAACAAACAAACAATAAGCATGCTAGAATTCAAATATTATTTGCACGTTGTACAGGGATATTTCAGCATGGCGCAGGCCCGGCATGCCATGGGTGGACCTTCCCGAGTGAGTTCTCTCCAGTACGACAGTGCTATGTCCGCTCTGGTCAATGTCCAAGCCAAGACGCCGCCCAAATCAGAAAATGACGCAAAATTGCCGGGTAAAGATGATTCAGGAGAAAAAACTGAATTTTATCTTGAGTGGAAGTTACCTAATAAAAAAGGGAAGAAACCGTCAGCTGATTCGAAGGAATCGGATGTTTCAGTTAGGAGGAGGAACGTGGGGAGTGGCATCGAGGATGTCTCTTTGAAGCCGGAGGTTGCTAGCGGCGATGAGAGAGAAGGAGGAGGTAGTGGAGGTGCTGTTGTGAAGGACCCGTTGCTTTGGTTCGGAGTTTTAGTCCCTCCTACTTTGCGTCAGTCACAGCTGTGCTTCAAACAAGGTGAACCACTTAAAGGTTGGGTTTGTTTGTGCTATTCTTCGATGTAATATTAAACTCTCCAGTCAACTGTGGCCACCTGTAATTACTAACTGGTATGAATGGTACTACGTACTGGATGGTTGTTTGTCATGTGCAGTCTGTGGTTGTTTGTTGTTATGATTTGTGTGAGTGGTGTAAGTCTCAGTGAGGTTGTGTAACAGAGTCCAGTACGTGTTAGTATGCAGAGTTATCTTCCTGTTGTCATTTCAAGTAGTGTACACATCCAGTGATAGACTTGCTCGCACATAGTGATGAGTACACATACACATACACACACACACGCAGATGTGTGCACACACATACACACTCACACAGACTGGCACACATGCAAACACACATACATATGATTCAGTAGTAGAGTACCTCAGGGTACCCCCCTCTTACTCTCTCTCTCTCTAGCTGTGTATCCAAGGAAGGATGCTGAACACTGAAATACATACACACTCACACACACTCACATACACACACTCACATACACACTCACACACTTACACACTCACACACATACACACACTCACATACATACACACACTCACACACATACACACACTCACACACATACACACACTCACACATACACACTCACACACACACTCTCACACACATACACTCACACATGCACACACACACTCACATACACACACACTCACACACATACACACACTCACACATGCACACACACACTCACATACACACACACTCACACACATACACACACATACACACACACACCACAGCTGTGATCCCTGATCTAGAACACTGAAGTGTTCCCTGCAGTCCATAGATTCATTCAATACCAGCAACTCATTTCATTCTAAAAAAGAAAATAAGAAACTTGAGATGATTTATAGTATACCTCTCCCCACTCCTCCCTACCTCTCCCCACTCCTCCCTACCTCTCCCCACTCCTCCCTACCT
>WLWD01000630.1_pt1 | contig 29070 bp, 24 predicted proteins | sample 6712731 | NCBI WGS metagenome assembly WLWD01 (sample SAMN12718690, study PRJNA576275) | sponge metagenome | isolation source: marine sponge | host: Mycale hentscheli | place: New Zealand: South Island, Marlborough, Capsize Point | collected 2014-11-01
ATACTCAGGAATGAGGTAAGTAGTAATTCCATTTGTTGGCTAAAATTACAAATAATAACACTGGTTGTTGTTTTTTTATCGTAGCTGAGAGCTTGTCCAAGAGTTACTGGTATCAGAATGGCAGATGTTTGATACTACAGAAGTTACCATTAATCAGGTAAGAGAGTGATTTTGTATTTGTTTGCTGAAATAAAAGGTTATTATAGTGTTTGCATGAACTAAGCTAAGACATAGTAACAATACTGTAGTTTTATGTTACCTAACTCTATCAGGCTCGCTCGCCATTTGTGCTCAAACACACCACTAGTTTATATATGGACGTATGTATACTTTTAACCCTCATGTTTTTATGTTTGCTTCGTGGTCTATCCCTTTCCATACCTCCACTAAACTGAATCTTTCGGTTTAGCTATCCCGTATCATTCAAGGAAATTAATTGTTTACCCCTTTGTATCAGGTTGTTTCTGAATGATACAAGACACACTTAGGCCTTCTGTTAGATTCAAACTGTGCAGTAATTCTTTAGAACTTCTTGGTTTTTTAAGTTGCAAAATTTTATGGTGAATGGTTACTATGGTGTTGAACCCTTTACCAGACGTAATTTTAAAAATAACTCGGCCTTTTTAGTAGCTGCAAGTGTTTGTTATCAAAAGTTACTGGTAGTTCAGATAGTCAGAGACTACAGAAAATACCAGTACTCGGGGAATTGAGGTAAGAAAGTAGGTCTGTATTTTTAGCTAAAGTATATAATGGTCACAACGGCTATGTACTTGTACTTTTAGAAATGGACTGATAGATTCTATTGAAGTGTTTGTTTGTGCACAGACTCGCTCGCCATTTGTGCTCAAGCACATCACTAGTTATAAAGTAATAATATTCACAGTCGCTATTAAGCACTTTTGACTATTTTCTCTCACTCCTAATGTGCTATTACAAAACAACGTATTCGTGTGGCTGCTTTAGTAAACTCTGACCTTTGCTGTATATGCTAGTTGCTAAACACCATTGTATTAGTAGTGGTCCTTGACAACCAGTACCTGTGGTATAGATAATTCCCTCTCTGTTCCTATAATAGCTAGAAAGCTGACATTATCAGTGGGTAAAAGAGCATGTACACTTGGATAGCTACTGAGCATGTGCATTTGGATATATAGCTACTGAGCATGTGCACTTGGATAGCTACTGAGCATGTACACTTGGATAGCAGCTCCATTGTTGATAAAGCTCCTTTTACACAGAGTAAGGCTGGGCAACAAATGGAAAGCCAAAGGTAACTTCATAATACTAGTGATGTGCTTGAGCACGAATGGTGAGTAGCCTTCCTAGCTAGGTTACATAAAACTACAGTATTGTGATTAATTTTAACTTCTAACGCTCAAGCGACTAAAAAAATGGTTGAGTTTTTAGATTACGTATATACGGCAAAGGGGTTTCAATGCCATAGTAACCACTCCACGCAACTGTTTGACTTTAAAACAAACAAAAAAGCAGGAATTTCTAAGGAATTACCACACAGGTTGGAAATTAACCCTACATTAAGACATGCTTAGTGCAGTAATAGCCTGAAAAATAGTATAAAGGCAGCTAATATATTTAACATTTACAGGTGGTGAAGGCCTTTATAAGCAAAAATTAGAAAAACTTTAGAGTGAAGTCTACCTATTTACTGACAGAAAACTAAGACCCTTTACCAGTTTCAATCAAAGCTGCCTTTGGCCTTCCAAGGACAGGCATAACTCGAGCATGCCCAATGACCTTCTCTTCTGCCTCAGTGATAGTGGTTATCACCAGTGAACACGGAAGGACGGCTCCATTCAGAGCTGATTGAAGAGAGGCTTTCCTGCCAATAGACAAAAAGTATTTAATAGAGACTGTAGACTAGACTAATTTTATCAGTACTCACCTAGCACTCAGTGATCTCGGCCACTCTCTGTTAACAAAAACTGCAGCTTCCTCCAGCAGATCTGGCCGGCTATTCAACAGATGAACTCGGCCAAAGGCGCCACCATTACCAGCTTTTTGCATAGTCTTTAACGATCTTTACCTATCGCAAGTGGGTGTGTCTTTGCAGACCGTCACACCCACAGCCACAGTTAGCGATCAGGTCAGGGTTATAGGCGGCGTTCGGAGAGGAGATAGTCGTCGTCTGGACAGCTGTGTTTTTGAGAGCACCGTGTGAGCCATCCAACAATGGCTGAACTTACTCAGACTGCAGGCTATCCAGTGGAAAAGCGAATGTCTGCTCGCTATGAAGGGTAAAAATTGTAATTGTTAAAAATGCATCGAGTTCTGACTGGATTAGTATAGTACACCACTGCTTTGTGGAGGAGTGTATATGTGCATACTACACTGTGTGTGTTTGTGTGTTTATTTTGTCAGGACATTTGCGTATCGGACGTTGAAGGACCGTATGCCTCGTATTCTCACTCAAGTCATCGACACAATCAACAGGGAGGAGAAGCAGGTTTCACAGGAGCACCAAGAGGTGGGTGTGTACAGTGAGGGAATGGGCGGAGAATTTGATCTTGTGATCGACGATCCCATGGAACCCTTTACCGTATTTTGTTTAAACATCATACGCCACACTCCGAAGCCATGGAAGTGTGTACACACATACACATGTACTGGTAACAATTCTTATAGTTACCAGTTTAAACACTTGAATGACGCATCTGTGGATCACATGATCTCTCCAATGTCATGCCGTCTCACTGCATCCTTGATCTCATGCAGTTGTATGTCATCAAACATGAAAAAATAATATCTGAACATCTCTAATAATGATGTGTAAAAACATAGTAACTCAGCTGTTAGCTGAGCACTAATCACTAGGGGCAGCAATAATAAGTAGAATTTGGGAGGGTGTGTATGTGTGCAAAAAAAACTTTTCTAAAGCATGCTCCTTAGAAAACACAAGTTTGAATTTTTTAAATTTTTTTTGTAATTTGTTTCGTAAATTTTGACTAACAATACAATGTTTCCTTTTTAGTAAATGTGGTAAAGGGTAGAAGTAATGGTAAACCCTGTCTCTGCTTGCATGCTCACACAGGCAGGTACAGAGGATGTAAAGGGAGTCGTGGGCCAACTGTCGGAGATGCGCTATCGGCTCCAAACTAACAAAACCATGGAACCCATCACCCACGGCAACGACATGGGCGAGTGGAAAGCGGTTTTTGAAGTCTACCAGAACAAGTTCAAAGGTGAAAACCCGGCATGGTTTGCTGTGTCATGGCTGTTTGCTGAATGTTTCATGTATCGCAAGATTGTGGAGATTCTGCGAGAAAGGTGAGTTGGTAAAGGGTCATGTGGCAGTGTAACTTACTTGGGCAGTTCGTAACATAAAATGTAGTTCAAGATAATGCTCAAGATGTTGTATTATTGTTGTTGTTTTAAGAAATAGTATATGTCTATTTTTTTTTTTTTTTTGCTATTAGTCTGTGTTAACAAAATTTCTGCATGCAAAAAAAAACATTTTTTTCTGTAGACAAGTCAATATTGGATGTTGGCTTGCATCTTTCACTATCTCTGCAGTACTTACCTCAAGGATTTCGATCCCTTTGCTGAGCAAAAGAAGAATTCCTTCGGCTCCTCCATAAGTCAGATCACATCCGTGGGAAACTTCCTGGCCCAGTCTAGCCACACCCCCAGCAGTCCCCTAGACCAGATCAAGTCTGATTTTGAGCACCTTGTTTTGGTAATTTAATTGTAATTAATCCCTTTCTTTTAGAGTCCTCAGTATGCTAGTTTGGTTGTACTTTAGTGACTGATAGTTCCTTCTGCTTTTTATTTCAATAATATACGGTGGAACCTCTCTACAAAGGAACTGTGAGAAGCAACATGACTCTTAACAACAGCCCAACATGGATGGAATAAATGATCTGTAACAATAGAAAATAACCTCTGAAAGCAACCAAGCTCTCTACAAAGATCAATAGACTTGCCTCAAAATGGCCTTTGTAGAGAGGTTTCACTGTATTCTGAATTCACTATCTATCCATACTCCTGACTGACTGCCTGGTTTGTTTGTGTTGTTGTTGTGTTTATTTGTGTTGTTGTTTATGTTTGTGTTGTTATTTATGTTTGTTTGTAGTTCTCTCTGTGGGGCAACAAAATGGATCTGTCCATGATGTCATCGGTCGAGAACTACGATTCCTCGGTGGAAGGTCTCTCCACCAATCAGGCTCAGCTCATGAGGAAGAACATTCTAGCAGACCACACCCACATCCTGTGGGATCTGCTGCAGCTCCTCAGAGAGCCCAAGTCCAGTTCCGAATCCCGGCGGAGAATCGACATCGTCCTAGACAATGCAGGCTTGGAGCTGTTCTCTGACTTCTGCTTTGCTGACTGGTTGCTTCAAGTGGGACTGGCGGACCAGGTACTGTTCCACTTCAAACAGATGCCTTGGTTCGTGTCAGACGCTCTGATCAAGGACTTACACTCCACTTTGGGCCTCATGTCAAGCTCTGGGAATTCTACACTGGAAAGTTTGAGCGTACGATGGAAGAATCGCATCGATGATGGATCCTTCGTTCTCTCCGATCACCAGTTCTGGACGACGTCTTACGAATATGCCGCCATGGAGTCCGTTGCTCCAGATCTTTACTCCAAACTGAAAGAGTCTCACTTAGTGATCTTCAAGGGAGACCTGAACTATAGGAAGCTGCTCGCAGATCGAAACTGGCTCTATACCGAGAACTTTTGCATCGCCTTGGGGTGCTTCGAGCCTACAAATCTGTGTGCGCTGAGGACCCTGAAGGCGGACTTAGTCACGGGACTTTCTCCTGGAGCAGCTGATCAGGCGGCCCACCAGAGCAAGGACTGGATGATCACTGGGCAGTATGCAGTGTGTCAGGTCAATAAGAAGAAAGTGAAGTGAAGCTTTACAACTTTTTTGCCAGATGCACATGTTCTAATTTTGTCTCTATTTTTAATGATTAAAAATTCATTTTATTCACAACCAGATGTTATGTGTGAATTTGATCGAACTTGCTGGGTAGATTCCGAGTCAGTTGGGGGCGTGGCTAGCTCAGCTGCTGACGAAGATGAAGTTAGCGTTGAGTTTCTTTTGCTGGTCTTTTCTGGGCCTAACAGTACAAGGAAGTTGGCTGGACGGGAATGACGGTGTGGACCGGTACGGTGGAGACTTGCCTGGTCAGCCCAGCTCGATGAATGCTACGGCGCAGCCCAAAGACTGCGCAGTTACGTGCCAATCCAACTCGGCTTGCAAGGCTTGGGCATACGTCAAAGCAAACTGCGAGGGCTCGAATAAAGTTCCTTTGTGCTATCAGAAGAAGGTCATCAATCCTCAATCCAAGAATCCATGCGTGGTGAGCTATGTATTGCCAGGTCATTAAACAGTATCACTCTCCAACCCTGCCAAAGAGTGTAAGGTCTTCAAATCATGCTGCATGAAAAACAATACCAGTTGTGCCACCATTGTCACTATGGCAATCACTATTGTAGTTATAGTCACTAAGGCTAGAGTGCAGTGTGAGTTGTTTTTTAAATGTTTGTTTGATTTTTGTGTACCTCTTTCCACTGCCCTTCCAGCAAGTCATTTAGTTAATACGAACAATATTAAGTGAGCATATAAATGAGCAATAAATAGATAAATTGCAAACAAAAAAGTAAAAAAAAAAATACTAGTAAATATATTTAATTAAATAAATAATTAAATAGACGTATAACTTTTCTTGGTTTATTTTAGCCATAACCATGTCTATGTGTTTAACTGGATTCTGATTTTCCTTTTAATTGTATAAAGTATCACACAAAGTTAACAATTTAGTATTAATATAGTTTGCTCATCTTTAAATTCATAATTTTTAGGTGTCAGGTCTACCACAGTCTCCCAGCCTTGTGCCCCTCAAGTACATTCCCTTCCCAGTCGGGGCCATCCGTCCTGAGGGCTGGCTGCTGGATGTCCTCAAGACACAGGCCGATGGTCTGTCTGGAAGTTTGAATGACTTCTGGCCTTTCGTCAACCAGTCAGTCTGGATTGGCGGGAACTCTGATCCCGGACTGCATGAGGATACTCCATACTGGCTCAACGGGTTCCTGCCCTTGTCATACCAGTTAAACGACTCCAGTTTGATCCAGTTACGTTACTTATATATTGGACCATCAACTGGACAATGGGTGGCTTGGACCAGACGACAGTGCTAAGGATGGCAACCAGTATTGGTCCAGATACAACATGCTCCGTATCCTGAGGCAGGTGAGAGAGGGAGAAACATGCTATGGATGATATTTATATTATCACTAAGATGGTCGGCCATTCCAGCTAGATTTCAATAAATGATAGAGTTGTGTATCATATGCTACGAATCTGGCTGGTATTTTCTTGTTACTAAAATTTAGTAAAAGTAATTTTGACATATTATGATTTAAAATCGTTATAGCCTATAGTTCTCTTTTGGTTTCCTATTTAATATGCAAAATTCTTAAAAGCTGTTTGTATAGTTCATCCTTTGTCATTGCATGAGGCTAAGATCACCATATCTATCACGAGTTCACCCGGGTTCCATGCTGCCCCTAATAATCAAGCTTTGATTGCATATGCTGTGCTTAAAATGGTCTATCCGTGTTGTGGTCATTTCAAACGTCTTGCCAATTCAATAAGCATTAACCCACCAACCTGGAGATTATGAGGAAGCATCTTGATGACTTGAAGCAAGCTTTCAACTGAAGTCTGTACTCCCACTGGTTTTTTGTTGTTGTTGTTTTCCATTGTATATTTATGATAAAGTATCATGAAGCCAACCCTCAAGAGAGCAGAGCCATTCCGGCCATGATGAAGTTCCTGAAGGAGATGTATCAGCGCATGTTTGACGTGGGTCTCGGAGGAGGTTGGAGTTCAGCGAGGTGGCAGGACCTAGTGACCTCCATCCACTGGATGCTGGAGCACAACCCCAGCGGGCAGGAGCAGATGCTGTGGGATATGGCAGAGCTTGTGCAGCAGCAAGGCTTCAAGTGGAACGACTGGTACGGGAGCACAGGGGGCATGACCTTCCCTACGGATGCAGTGTCCGGGGCAACCATGTACACTCATGGAGTCAACAATGGAATGGCTATCAAATCTGGAGCTGTATGGTGAGTTTGGATTTTAACTCTATTGGGCAAGTGTACAGTTAACTGGTGAAGTTTTTTTGTTGTTGTTGTTGTTTTTCTGTTATTATTGTTTATTAACCTATCACTTTTTAAAATGCCCATTTGTTACAGAAATAAGTCATATTTGGTTGCAAAGTAGAAAATCACAAATTTTTAGTGAACAGATAATTTACTTTCTTCATTTTTTTTTATAAAGTACTTACAATGAAGCACCTAGCTAGCCATTGCAAAATCACTTCTCAGATCAATCACATTGATAGATGCTATGGTGTCTTCATAAGAGAAGCTGAACATGCAGTGGACACCAATAGATAGTTTCAACATGAAATTCCTATTCAAGCAATCGGTTAACTTTTTGGCATAAAGCAGTACAGTGAATTCTCTCAACAACGGGCTCCCGAAGAACGGTCAGCCTCTCCACAGCGGTAGTTTTTAGTGGAACGAAACGTTTACAGTACAGTTCCAATAGTTTTGTAGCCTCTGATGGACGGCCACCCCCGAATTCATAACAACGGCCAGGGATAAATATCCTAGAGCGGTCAAAATAGTAAAATTATAGCTACTTAATATATATATAATAATTGTTCTTAATAGCTAGTTACAAATGTCCAGCAGCGATCAGTGGTTCAAGAGTATCTTTCAATCTTTGTATATACCGTGGCGGACCGTATAAACGATAAACACAGGGTATTTCCAGTCCATAGCCGCCACCTCTGTTCACTTTTTTACGCTTAACTTCAACAAAAGTCTTGTTGATTTCTCTTCTTAAAAACTGGTTAATATAATAGAAATAGACCAATGAATGATTTATTGAGGTGAAAAATAGTCAAATAATGATCTCTGTGTTAGTGATTTTCTTGCAGATTTTGCTCGCCAAACCCTTCCAATGTCAGAGACAAGAGTGTTGTAGTAGTCTTCAAAGACGGATCAATTGTTGGACATGTCCCCATTAACATGGCTCCAATTCTGTAGGATTATCATCGTTGCTTGGCATACTATTCTAAGAACCCCGAAGAGAGGTAACTCTCTCAACAAAGGTCAAACGATCTGTCCCCAAGACCTGTTGTTGTTCGGAGGTTTTACTGTACTAATGCAAACAGCAAGAAATTATTAGATCACATGACAATAAACCCATAAACATTAGTATCTATGCAAAGCTAATAGCTTCATGTTTTCTCAGATATTAGCCTGACATTTATAAAAGTAACACAATAAATAATCTTAAATCACTATTCTGAGTTATGTTCATTCCAAATTCAATGGATAATCTGCAAAATCAGAGCGTGACAGACTGACTAACTAACAGACAAACAAACAGACAGGACAACTATTGTAACCTCATGCATGGAGCAAAAATTTGCAGCATACAATAAATTCCATATCTCAGCTGGCATGCATGAGAAAACTATATTGCTTGCTTTGTCTGTCAGTCAGTCATTGAGTCAGCCATACTGTCATTCAACATTGGCATGGTAGCTTTCTTACAACCATTGAAAGAAACATCAAGATGTTATACTGAACAATTTAAGTCATTCAATGTGCTAGAATTTTTTCTTTTGACTTAGTTAAAAAAAACTATACTAAGTCCAAGTTGAGTTGGTCATAAGAAGAATGTGAATAACTTTTGAATGGAAGCAGCTACATATCCGGGGTTTGCCGAAGTGGTTAAAAATGTTTCCTCAGTAAATCTAAACCGGAGAGAAAATGCTATTTCAAAACTCAATACAAAAGTCAATGAGAATAAAAGGGAAAAAAAACAGCTTTCCTGCTCTAAACGTGCTCAAATTTTGTCATACGATTCAGTGCAATCATTCACATGTAAAGTACAAAAAACTTCTACTTCTCCAGTACGGACTTTTCTAGCATTGTATTCCATTCTTAAAGCAAACAGGCTATTTTAGGCTTTTGTAAATCAAGCATATCAGAATGTGACTGTTTTTACGCAGATTTCTTACCCTTTCACTAATTTCTTTTCTAGATTTATTGTGGCAATTCTCCATCTTTAACTTGGGGTTAGCTACTACAGCAGCTTTTCATTATTATTCTTATTTCTGTACTACTAGTTGCGATAATTTAGTTGCACACCTTTAGTGCTTCAAAAAAATGTAAATAAGCACCATGGAATCTTGATTACTTTACCCCTGTAAGTGTCTCGCTCACTTCTCTCACTTGCCAATTTAATATATCTACTTCATAGTAGCATAGCAAACATAAGAACAGCTACAACTGTGAATGTCGTCAAGGAAATAGTCTCAAATCTAGTAAACTTTGTTGCGAGACAAAACAAAATGATATACATATCCATACTGTTGCATTAGGTACAGACAGTCTCACAATCAGAGTGGCATGGAAGCAGCATACCAGTGTGTGAAGGTCCTGAACCAGTACCATGGCCAGGCCAATGGGATCTTTGCCTGTGATGAGCACCTGGCTGGCACCATGCCGTCAAGAGGTATAAACTCTAATACATCTATTTAATATTTTTATGAACCTTTTAGAGATAATTACGATTGATACTTTGAAAATTGGTGAAAAAATTGTTTCGCATCCATGAATGCTTCATCAGTTGTGAAATAATTAATGATCTTCAGGTTTTAAATCTTAATTTGTTTCACAACTGATGAAGCATCCACAGATGTGAAACATTTTATTTTTCACCAATTTTCAAAATATCGATTATAATACTATGTCTAAGAGGTTTGTAAAAATATCAACGTAGTAAAGAGTATATGTAACATAGAATACATTTATGTATTTTTTTAAATATTTTTGTACTACTTCCATCCTGCAGGCACGGAGCTGTGCACTGTGGTGGAGTCCATGTTCTCGTACGAGTCCATGTTCAACATCCTTGGAGATGACATGTTTCCTGAGCTGGCAGAGAAGCTGGCCTACAATGCCCTCCCAGCCACCCTCACACCTGACATGTGGGCCCACCAGTACCTGCAGCAAGTGAACCAGATGCAGGCCATGTCACTGCCAGACCACGTGTGGACCCATGATGGACCTGACTCCACAGTGTGAGACATAAATAGCTGGGAATACCAGAATTAAACACTAGAATATAACTTAGCCCCATACATTGATTTATTTAGCTACAATCTATTTGTATGAGTAATAGCACAAGTAACCGTGCTATTCGGGATTAATAGCATGAGTAAAGCGATTGAAATAGCACGAGGCAAAGCCGAGTGTTATTTCAATTGTTTATGAGTGCTATTGATCCCTAATAGCACAGGTTACCTGTGCTATCACTCGCTAATAGTAGGCGAGCTTTTTAAAAAGTCATTTGCAATTGTAGCTATACTATATCGTTCACTCACTATCTCCTTACTTCAGGATTAGCTTCCGCTGGAACTTAGTTTTCAACCTGCGGCTCCTCCTAATCTGTTGAAAAACATTCCGTCTAATACCGGTAGAGCTTCTGCGGTAAAGAATAATATTGTCTCCAACTAGGAACTGCTCGAACTGTACATTTCCAAGGTTAACTCTGCACGCGTGTGCACTTACCTATGCTATTTCACTTAGTTACCGAGGTATTTCACTTAGTTTCCACTTAGTTACCGAGGTATTTCAATTAGTTACGCACTATTTCACTTTCCCCGTGCGATTTCAATTGAACAGCGATTTTTCCCATACATTTTTGAATGGGCAACTTACGCGCTGTACTATTATTAAAATAATAGTACGGCATGTAATTTACCCATTCAAAAATGTAAGGGAAAAGTTACTGATCAATTGAAATCGCACGGGGAAAGTGAAATAGCACAGTAACTGAGTGAAATAGCACGGAAACTAAGTAAAATACCATAGTAGCTAAGTGAAATAGTACGGGTAAGTGCACATGTATGTAGTTCTAGCCTTGGAATATAGTTCAAGTAGTTTCTAGTTGGAGACTGTCATTCTTTAGTGCAGAAGTTTCACCCGTGTTAGATGGAATTTTTTCAACAGATTTGGAGGAGCCATAGGTTGAGAGCCAAGTGACAGAGGAAGCTAATCCTGAAATACAGAGATAGTGAGTGAATGATACAGTGTTATAGCTACAGTGCAAACGATAAATAATAGCTGGCCTACACTTAGCGAGTGATAGCATGGGCAACCTGTGCTGTTAGGGATTTATAGCACGGTTACATGTGCTATTATTTATAGGAATGTTGTGATATACTGTGTTTCCTCAATTGAGACCCTTTAAATAATCATCAGTGGCAATAAAATGAAGTATTTGTGCTGACTAGAAGCTGTCAAGCATCATCTGCACACCGGATATTGAAATTAGCTTCTGCGGCGAGAGAGCTAATTTTGTGTCTGAGCATAAAGTGAAGCTTCAGCGAGACAAGAGCATCTAGAATGGTGAAAACATTGTCGAAGTGTTGCTTGTTAGTTTATTTTATTTTAATTTTTTGAGCCTTCATTTTATTTATGAGCGATAATTTTTTGTTTCAGTATCATAAGCTTGGAAATCTGTGTGTTGTTATACTTCAGAGAAGATTGGAGAAAGCCATGGGTCCTGGTTATTCCTCAGGGACAGTTTTTCCCTCTTCTTTTTACCTTTATTCCTTTAGCCCCTTTGGTTGATAAAATATTTAACTGTTTCATTTTCTGATAGGTTTGGATTAGCTCCTAACTATGTATGCTGCACAGCTAACTTCAACCAGGGTTGGCCCAAGTTCACACAACATGTCATGAGCATGTTGCCTGGAGGGGATGGGGTCGCCATATCAATGTATGCGCCAGCCAATCTCAGTTACACCTTACCTAATGGAGTCAGCACCACTGTGGTGGTGTCAACAGACTACCCGTTTGCAGGAGGTGTGAACATCACAGCTTCATGTGGGAGTGGCATGACTCTGTCCCTGAGGATACCCATGTGGACTGATAATCCTTCAGTAAAAGTGAACCAGACCACCAGCAACCCTACTGGCGCCCCTACTCCTGGTAGTATGTACTCTGTAATGTGTTCCGGTACCACCAATGTGTCTCTATCGCTACCAATGACCATCAAGATACAGCGGAGGTACAACAATGCAGCTGCTATTTATTATGGGTGAGAAGAAAGTAGCTAATGTTAGAGCTAATCACGGATTATTAGTCAACGCTGGCTTAAGTGCCTGTCATTTGTTGCTTCTGTTGGATACCTAATTCTTTCATAAGTCATGTTGAACCCACTGAAAATATAATGCATTCTTAACACTTTAGCTAGGATTATGTTAAATTTTGATGTTTATAGTCCTCTGTTGTTTGCCCTGGGGCTACAAGATAAAGATGAAGTCACTCACACTTACTATAAGTAAGTTAATTGTCCACTCTATTATCTCATTTTCCTTTTATTCGTCATTTCTTCAATTAATTGTATGTTCCATTTTTTTCCTCTGCTCATTTTTGCTATTACCCTCCCACTTGGTTTTTTTTTTGTTGTTGTTGTTGTTGTGCCAGAGGTTCTAAAGATTTCAGCATGACTTCCACTAGTCTATGGAACTACGCCCTGTATCTCCCCAGTGATACTACTCCTGATAAATACTTGAACATCTCATTCAGTGGAGTGAAGGAAGGGGTCAGCCCCTTCTCTTTGACTCAGTCACCCTTACAGATGGCAGCTAAGGTATATCATCTACTTGATTGCATGTTGTTGTTGTTGTTGTTGTTGTTGTTTATGTTGTTTGACCAGTGTTGTTTATTGTCTTATTTCTGATGTCCATTGTGTGTATAAATTAATTGTATTGTAGGGCAAGAAGTTGACTTCTTGGAGTTTGGTTCACAATGCACCCGATGCTCCTCCACAATCTCCTGTCCAGTCCTCAGAGTCTATGGAGGACTTGATTCTCTTTCCTTACGGAGCCACTAACTTGAGGATGGGAGAGCTGCCTGTGCTCAATGACTCATAAACTTACTTCTCATGATACAGTACCTAGTTTATTGTGATTCAAGTTTTGTAGTAGCGTCAAAAGTTGTGTGTGTTTGCCTTCAGCCTGTCTCAGATGTTTCAATTTGTGTGTGATTTCAGTGATTCCAACTTCTATAATGGATGTTCATGTGTTTACACCACAAAAGTGATATATTTCTTTCCCTATTTTGATGAGTGTGCTAATGAGGCTAGATTTAGTGGTAGATACAAAAGCAGTTTTCTAGTATAATGATGGTACAGTAAGACTCCATAAAATAGTTCATGCAAAACAGTATGTAGCAGTTTGCAAATTTAGCTTTGTATCATTGTGAGTGAGTGTTTTCCAAGTAATAGTGGAATCAAATCCCTACTGTATCTTTACCACAAACAAGCCATAGCTAATATATGTACTATTATAAAGTAGGAATCATTCTATTTGAGTATTGCACAATATAAGTAATGACAGTTGTATATTCTGTTTAATGCAGTGGTAGGCGGTGTTTAGCAATGCACATGTGTGTAGGTTGATTAGAGCATAAACAGCAAGTCCTTGTTCCGTTCTCCAGAGCCGCAGTAGAAGTAGCCATAGTTGGTTGAGTTGGGAACACTATAGGCGATCATTCCTGGCCAGTTCAGGCTGCGTAGAACCACTGAGGCCCCGCCCTCATCACACTGGAGACTCCAACAACCTAAATAACCAAATAATAGAAACAGTGTAGCAATATTATGCTTGGAATCAGTTATCTCTTATTCCACTTAAAACTATTTGATTGGTTAAAAAAATATATGCTGCTACCAAAATAATGGCAATAAGTTAAGGTTATTAAAACCATTAATTCTTCATATTTTTACTTCAAAATTACATGCAATATTTTAAGAACAAAAAAAAACAATGGCCCAAAATCCTAAATATTTCAAGAGCAGGCTAATTTATTTTCATAAGCCAGAGGGAGTGAAAATAAAGCCTGAGAGTGAAATATCTAGCCATATCACTCTGAAGAGTGTAATAAGTGGTTTATTCCAAGCTAGATATCTTCACTGAAGTAGTTTGTATTAGGGTTGGTAACCAGTGTAAAGTTGGCCATAAAACTCTCTTGGGGCTCCCCACACCCCTGGTGATATTTTTAGCAGCTGCTCTAATCTGGTTGGGTGCCACTAGAGGAAGATAGCTGTAAAAACCCAGAAAACTGGTAAGCCAGGCCCTGGTTGCTGTAACTACTTGGTAATGAACCTGGCAATATCATCCATGAGATAACACCATGTGATAATGTGAGTTATCACACTGGTCACTACCTAAAAATAACATTGTGATGGTATCTAGCGTGGAATAAAACAATTTTTAACAAGCCAAGAGTAGCTAATACTGGCATGTTACCACCAGCAGCAAGCTACAACAACAAATCTTACCCTTAGGCAAGTCTTTATCTATGGAGTCCATGAAGTCAATAGAATTGGTTACTGCCTGCAGAATAATGGTACTATCACATGGCACTGAGGCAACCAGATATGCAACTTACATTTTTATTTTCCTCGTTATTAGCAGCACGGAAATGGAAGTAGTAGTTCAATCTCTTGGAGTCTCCAAGAGTCAAACCTACAGGTCAACAATACCTAATTGATTTTTGCTATGAATGATATGACCTAGTATACAATAACTTATTTAATTTTCCATGCAATTGGAAAGACAATTGGCTTTGCAAAAATGCTATTTGTCTGAGCTTTGACCAAAGTTGCTTTACAAAATTTAAATAAAATAGTTAATAAAAGTAAGAAACGGTGTAAATAAAATGACTTTAAATTTACTTAAAAGAAAGAAAACAGTTATAGCTTTAACATTGATATAACTTGCTTAATGCTAATGTTTCGACCATTATCTATATCTATTCTATTAACACGTAGTCTTATTGACTTCGGCACTGGAAATTATTATGTTCTCCAGCAAAGGATTTCTCATGGTTCCTGAAACTAAGTAGCAGATTGTAGTTTATGGCACAACAAAATGAAATTTTGATAAATCTTTAGTTTGGCATAACAGGTGATAATCTTTGTTGAGATTTTCAATTTTATGACTTTAATTTAAATGAATAAAATGAATAAATCGATGAAAAGAATTGTCAAGTTCAATGCTGCTATACGCTTACAGTTTATCACAATTGGTACATATCTTTACATTAAAGTAATAAATATGAGAAGCTTGTTTTTGCGTAGCTTACCTTGGAAGGCCTTGTTTTGAACCACCTCTCCCAATGGAGTTTTGAGGTAAGCACCTCGTGGTACTACTGCAACTTCATTGTCAATAGTAGACACAATTGAGGCCAAGCGATCTTGTTCCTTCATTTCAATCTGTGACAAAAATACATCTTTTTAATAACAAGAGCCAGTTTCAAGTTGATACTTAGTTGCAGCTCTTCTTTCAGTTTGTTGTCATTATGTCCTCTAGTACACTGTATGTATGTGCAATAAATTTGCAGGTGAAAGGAAGCATAATGTTAGTATTACAAATATAAAATTGGAGGGAATGAAATTTTGATATGAAACCTGAATTTTTTCCCCATTTTCCTATTGAGCACTTGTTATCTCAGTGTGCATGTATGAGAGGGTTATAGTGGCTACTGTCTGTCAGTCATTCTGCCACACAAGAGTGAATCTTGAAAATGGTGGACTCTTGAAGATTGAACGAGGCCTCAAAATGTTGTACTGGACAATTTATTTTGCCAGAATTATTGTTCAATTTATTTCTTGAGGAAAAGTTAGTCATTTCTTGGCCATACAATTGCGGGTAATGGCCTGTATTGTCGCACCGTAATAATTTGAGTAAATAATTTCTTGCTTCCAGCTGCAACTCTACTTTATATTCTCAGCTGTTTACCGAGTGCTGGAATTGGAGCTTCCCATTGAAACTACTGGTGAGGTGAAAGTCTAATGCATATTTAGTTTCTCTTATGAAAACAGAATTTATGTTTGCATATCGATTAGCACGAGCTACATATGTGACCGTCTATAGGAAAACCAGGCACAACGCGGCACCCTTCGAAATTTTTTTTGTTGCACTTACGGAGTTGTCGGCGTCCAGATATTGAGCTCTCCAAGTTTTATCGTCGTAGCTAAAGTCGTTCCCGCTATAATAGACCTAACCGTTCCCTTCCGTCGGCTTGAAACAATACATTTTTAAGAATTCGATCGATCTTTTCTCGATATTACGCACGCCGCGTTGTGCCCGGTTTTCCCGTAGACGGTCACATATTGAAATATTGATACCAAGCTAGAGAAATTACTTTTTTTTTTTGGTCTTTGTAATTGCTAACTAGTGTATAGTAGCACTGAGGTTGCACACCTTTAGTGCTTCATTAAAGAACTGTGAATAGAGATAAACATGATATTGTAAGTATACAATTAATTGGATAAATCATGTATTACAAAAAGCATTATATCTGGGTGCTCATTATCTTTACCTAATCTATATAATGATACACTTGTGTGTCAGTAACGACGACGACCAACAACGACCGACGGTGTGTGTAATCATAAATAATTCATTAGCTTTGTACTGTTTGGTAAAGCGTCGTCACAGTACAACGCTCTGATTATTTCTAAAAAGTGGATGCAATAGACGATGGAAGGCGGCAAAATAAAGGCAAAAGTACGGAAGAGAAGGTAAAAAGTGATTAATCGTAACTGAAAAGCGGATGGAATCGGCGAGGTAAGACGGTGTAGGTTTAAAATGGAAGGGAAGAGAAGGCAAAAAGGATATAGTTTTCAAAAGAAAGGTTAAAGTACGAAATAGTTGACAAAATTTAATATATGTAACCTAAACCAATGGTGTAGAATGATAACTGAGCAAGATAACTTGTGCTACTGCATTCTTATTTTGCAATACATCAAGTGCCACTATATGTGGTGGGGTACTCGCTAGTTTTTTTTAATAAACTCACTGAAACAATTTGATCTGATTCATCTTCTCCTACTTTATGTGACACCGAGTGTTCATACTCAAAGGATGGATCACCCGTGAAACGTCCTTCCAGAAGACCAGCCTTGAACTTTTGCCCCATGTCAGCATAAGGAAGCAAGTGCCAGTTGATACAGTCTTGGCTATGGCAGAAAACAAAATCAATGACATCTTCATGACTTTCTAAAATTCTTACATAAAGCAATAAGAAGATTAATAAAAACCACATGGAGTCAAAAAAGTTTTCAGATTACAAACTTTTTAGTAACCAACTAGGAAACCCTTGAAAGGAACTATTATATATACTAGTTGCAGTTGGTATTTTATGATTTGTAAACTCCATTTGCTGAAACAGTATTGGTGGCATTTTTAATCTGTCAGGCAGCAAAGTAGCTAAAAATTAAGCAATAAATAAACTACCAGTGGTGATCTCATAAAAAATGAAAAGATTGCAAAAAATGGAGCATCCTTGCTTCCTGATACATATCCCTACCCCTAGCATTTGTTACAATCCTGACACAGAGTTGTAATCTGTAGGAAGAAAAATACTCCTAATAGATCTATAATGGGACTGTTTGTTAGCTTATCTTTTACTAACCTGTAAAGAGCCTTTCTTTCTGTGAGCTCGTTTTTTCCTACTCCATGGACGATATAGTAGTCCTTCTGAATGCCTTTTACAATGCCCCAGAGCTTTACGTGGCGAAATTTGTGTTCTTTCTGAAGTGTTACAAGAGAGGATCTGATACAGGTTTTAGTTTCTACACTCAGAACCACTCCGCTGCTCGCCAGGTAATCTATACTGCTAGTGAAGGTTTCAAACTCCATCTTTCTGTTGCAACTAACCTTTCCACACTAGTTATCGCTTAGTTACTATGACTACATAACCCCGCCTCTTTCTAATTACTGCTAAAACCACGCCTTTCCGCAAGAAACGATCTAAAGTTTCCGGTCTGTAGCAAATTAATTGGGTCACTAATTCGAGAAAAGCAGGCATAACGCCAGTGAATAACCTTGAAAAAAATCATTTTGTTGCTTATTCTAGGTCCTGGTATTTTGTGCAGTAGGTTGGCGTGGTTAAGTTTCGCTCCAGTAAAAGGGATGGAAGGCGAGACTATCCCTGAGGACTTGCGACATCTTCGCGATTTTCCTACCTTTGACTCTAGCTTTCAGGACAAGCCTAACTTTAGGCAAAATCTGTCCCACTGGGCTGCCAAGACAGATAAGGTAAGGGTAGAGCTTTTGCGGCGCGATTTTTAGTAGCAACGGCTTTCTCGGGGAGAATTAACTTTGTCTTCTACTTTCAGATTGGCAGTGCGTTGTTTACATTTGCGGAAACCTTGGAGCAGTTTCACAGTTCTGGTCTGGAACATTTGGCAGCAGCAAAGAGGATTACTAAGTGCTTGCAGGAGTTTTCATCCCTCTGTAACAACAGGAATGAGAGTACTCTCTCTAAACACTTTATCAAGGTAAGTTTAATGGCACCATTGTGTGTGGCTAGAACAAAGCTTCTGAAGTAGTATTAATGTTGTGGATTTTTTGAGGTCAGTTTGAAAAAAATTAATACTATTAAGCAGATGCAGTTTTGTGGTATTTGGTTCTAGTTGTTAGTTTAGTAGTGGTAGTAATTAATTCAAATGAAGTAGTTTAAATTTATGTCAAGTCTGAAAGGATTTTGAATTGTTTGAAAGAGTGCTGGCTATATCTCTTCTCCTCCTACTGCTATCTGTATGCAACAGGCCAGGATGTAGCTAATTTGTTATAGCCTTTTGTGGGTATTGTGACATTGTTTGTGTATATTGTTGACTAGATGTGCAGATTTCAAATAGATTACACATTCAGTAAATAGACTCCAAGTAAACAATATCCTGCACCTAACCCACCATCCACCCCACCTAGTTTACTGCCACCCCCCTTTTCTCTCCCAGTCTCCTCCTCCCCACTCGTTATGTTTAGTCTGAATTGCCTCTTGTTAGGTAGACTATATAATGAAAGTGGTTAGTAGAAATTAATGTATCCCGAATTACTTCACAAGAAGTGGGAGCATGGGATATTAAGTTTCAGACTTTCTTTGGGGTAAGACCCTATTAATATTACCAAATGCCCATTATCCAATGAGCTGATTAGCTTCCTACGGGAGGTATCAACTCTGTGACGACTTCTAATGACATGCTCACAAGCCTAGCACATTGTCTTTCTGGTTATTGTGAAACTGGCAACATGGGAACTAGGTGTGTACATGCATACGTGTGCGTATTTGTATAATTGGTGAGTGAGTGCGGGCTTATGGGCGTACGTCCGCCAGTGGTGGTGCGACATTTGTTGTGTTCTCTCCAAGTGCCATATAATTCCCAGACATTCTCTTCATTATAATGGAGTAGCTGTGGAGTCTGCTGTGTGTGTGTGTGCATGTGTGTGTGTGTGTGTGTGTGTGTGTGTGTGTGTGTGTGTGTTTGATTGTGGTGGAAGGAGGGAGTGTAATGAATGGTAAAAAAAGTGATTAAATCATCCGGCTTCCTGATGATGATGAGTGATGTTGTGGGAGAGTTGAGTTTTGTTGCGTTTCCTAACACCAACCCATTCACTACAACTGCTGAGTCAGCAGATCACTATCGCGGTGGTGTTTACTAATCAAGATGAAACTAACACTTTCTTCAAAGGTAGTAATGGCAGCCATTTCACCCATGCTTTGGCTAACTTGGTAATGTGGTTCTCATGGCAAGATGATCTACTCCCCATTTTCCTATACCAAGCGTAATTCCTTGAGTATCTTTCCTTCACTTCAGACCTCCAAGGAGCGAAGGCAGTCTAAGGTAGTCAGACAGTGCGTATCTTGTTGATGTGGTTTTTCAAAGGTAAAATTTAAACCACAAGTCTGGGTTCAATTGGTCAATGTAGTATACGAACTCGTGTACATACACACTTTCCTTCATGCTCAAAGACTAGTGTGCACACACATGCAGCTGACAGCATGTACACACATGTGTACACACATGTGCACACACATGCAGCTGACGAATATGTGCAAACACATGCAGCTGACACATGTGCACACACATGCAGCTGGCAGGAAAATGTACACACATGTGCACACACACAGCATGTGCACTCAGTGCAAAGTGTTAGTAAGTTGGTAAGTTCAGGTCTCTGATGTGTGGTTGGCTAAACTGGTTGGTGGGGAACCTATGGAGACTGGGCTGGGGAGCTAGAGGTTAGGGAGAGACAGCTGGGTCACCTCAGAGGTGTTTACTTCACTGCTTATTGTGGTTTGAAATATAAAGAAGGAAGATAGGTGAGCCGGTGAGACTGTGAAGTACACCGCTGTACATACATGTATGTCCTTCTCTGACCAGCCATTGACAAAGAAGTAAAAGTGTGCACTTTTTGGAAAGTATTGATTCCACAGTATCCACATTAGAGCTGAGTGTGTGTATAGCTATGTCAACTGTTCATTGTTTGAAGTCCATTAACATGATGGACTGGAACTGTCCGTTCAAGTGATATCGTGTTACAGTATTTGTTGTCCTTGCCTTCCAGGTATCTGAGCAACTGGATGTTCTGTGGGCTTACTACGACAAGTTTCTAGGCCACACCCACCAACTCAATATCATGCCCATAAAGGAACTTGCAGCTATATTTGGTAACTTGAAGGTAAGTTCAGAATAGTGTGCATACGCGTGTGCGTGTGTTGTTAGAATATTCATGGATTATAGGCTTTAGTAATTTTATAAATTTCGTGTTGGTTGATATTTGCTACTAAAATAACTTGTCTTGTGCAAGTGTAGGTATATCAAGAAGCAATTTGCCATCTCAAGAGTTCCTGCTCACTAGTTGCATAACACATGTGTATTTTTACTTATGTTTGTCCAGCCTGGTACATCATGCTCTATTACATGTTTTAGAGGCGATATGATATAATATGATATGATGCTATTTTAGTGATGTGACATGTTATGTTGCATGTGATATGACATGTGGACATGACACATGATATGGCATGGCATGTGATGTGGCATGTGGCATGACAGGTGATGTGGCATGTGATGTGACATGTGACTTGATATGATGTCATATGGCATAATTTATTGTATCGAGTTGTTGCTTTTTTTTCTGGTCACAGAAAGTGTATGAAGAGGTGCAGTTCTATCGGTCTCAGTATATCAAGAGAGCAGAGGAGCTGTGCGCCTGCAGACACTTGTCAAATATGGCAGATGTGAGTGTTCCTGGCTGTGGTAGCCTCAAGCTAGGGTAGCCTCAAGCTAGGGTAGCCTCAAGCTAGGGTAGCCTCAAGCTAGGGTAGCCTCAAGCTAGGGTAGCCTCAAGCTAGGGTAGCCTCAAGCTAGGGTAGCCTCAAGCTAGGGTAGCCTCAAGCTAGGGTAGCCTCAAGCTAGGGTAGGGTAGCCTTAAGCTAGCGTAGCCTCAAGCTAGGGTAGCCTTAAGCTAGGGTTGCCTCAAGCTAGGGTAGCCTCAAGCTAGGGTAGCCTCAAGCTAGGGTAGCCTCAAGCTAGGGTAGCCTCAAGCTAGGGTAGCCTCAAGCTAGGGTAGCCTCAAGCTAGGGTAGCCTCAAGCTAGGGTAGCCTCAAGCTAGGGTAGCCTCAAGCTAGGGTAGGGTAGCCTTAAGCTAGCGTAGCCTCAAGCTAGGGTAGCCTTAAGCTAGGGTTGCCTCAAGCTAGGGTAGCCTCAAGCTAGGGTAGCCTCAAGCTAAGGTAGCCTCAAGCTAAGGTAGCCTCAAGCTAAGGTAGCCTCAAGCTAAGGTAGCCTCAAGCTAGGGTAGCCTCAAGCTAGGGTAGCCTCAAGCTAGGGTAGCCTCAAGCTAGGGTAGCCTCAAGCTAGGGTAGCCTCAAGCTAGGGTAGCCTCAAGCTAGGGTATCCTCAAGCTAGGGTATCCTCAAGCTAGGGTTTGTAGCCCTAGTGCAGAACTAAAGGTGATTTGTCTTTAAGACAGTGTACCTATGCTGGGTAGGGTAACCTTTTGTAACCTTGGTTGGAAACATTATAGTTTAGGGTGGTAACACAAAGCCTTTGGTAATGTAAACTTGGGTAATATAATATAATATAGCCTGGGATGAATGTATAGCTTTGGGCAATGGACTTATTGGGCAGTTTAATTTAATTTATTGGTATTATTTTGTTCTGTGTAGAAAACTCATTTCAACATGCTAACAGAAGACTGCTACACCAGTCAAAAGACTTATCGTCTACTACTCTCAAAATACCTTACAAGTCTACGCCAGGCCAACACCAAAGATATGGTACGTGTATGTGTGTGTGTGCACATGTTGTATGTGATTTATGTGTGTGAGTTTGTATGTGTGTATGTGTGTGGTTGGACATACACAGTTTTTGGTTGGAATGGAAGGGGAGGGTGAAGTAGAGTTAAGAAATATTAACACACAGATATCACAAGTTCTTCCTCGAGTCTGTTCCCTGGCAAGCACTGGATGGCCCATCTCATCTCTCATTTAGTAATTTATTGATACTAGTTCATGTTGTTGTAAATCTTATGTATGACTGAATGAGGAGGATGGTCAGATATCTCTGTTTACTGTGGAGAAACTTTAATGATCATCCCTAAATTCTTTCTAGCTTGATCACGTGGACCACCCATTGCTTCCACTCGGGATTCCTATTGCCTGAGGTCTTGTGTTTATAGCATGTAACAAGAAACTTGTTTACTGGCTCAACTCACCGTATTTACTCGTTCTTGAATTTCATGTGGAAGGAGTTGTGTGCACTGGAGCATGCAGCTGGGCCAGACGGACTGACGGACATGGTCGTGTTTGTGACTGGGAACTCGGGAACTTGTTGATGCTGTTCACTAGTTCCCAGAGAGCGTGCTAAAAACCAGTGATGTCAGCCATGTGTGTGTGTGTGGTTGTGTGTATGTGTGGTACATATGTGTAGGTGGTGTATGTACGTGTATGTGCATGTGTGATTGTGTGAGCATGTGTGTGTATGTTTGTGTGTGTGACTTCATTCCAATTGCAGCTCAGTGGGTCACAGACTAGATAGTTCTATTCAGAAAGGTTTGGGAATGTCTTGCTCGCTGGAGCGTAAAATGCCTGACAAGTTGCAAGAAATAATTACTTGTCCTGCGGGAAGACTTAGAGCTGACAAGGTGCTTGGAGGGAGGTGTAGCCTGGGGCTGAGAGGGAGGCAGCCATTCAGTGTTTGGTTGTTTAGTTTTTTAACAGCTAAACTTGAATGTGTTATAACAATGGTAACATACACACTCTTGGCACCACTAACTCGAGACGCTTGAGCGATCCAGTTTGTCCAGACACAAACAAACACCGCTCACTCTCTCTGACTTATTGGCTTGTACTGTCAGTGCTGGGCATGTGGTGTGTGTGTGTGTGTGTGTGTGTGTGTGTTAGTAAGCAGGTGTGCTGTCACATTCTTCCCACTTTCTTTCTCTCTCTCTCATTTGTTTATTATATTTGTATTGTATCCCACCACATGGCACATTGTGGTGGTTCCAGGTCTGTTATGGTTACATAGCTGCCACGAGGCATGCAGCTGGCTGTGAGAATGGATGTTGTGTGTGTGTGTGTGTACTCATGTTTAACTCTAGTCGCTTCAGCAACTTGGTTGGTTCCTTACCTCCTTAGATCCTATCTATTCATGTTTGGCAGGAACTGGGCCGGCTATCAGGTATCCCAGCTGGTCGGTTTGCGCATGCGCCTGGCCCGCGCCTGTGACCAGCTGGGATTCCCCGCTTTGGGGGGAGGCCCCTTCTGCGCGAATGGCCTGCGCCGCCCGCGTGATGGGGCCAAATGGCCGGCCCAGTCTCACACCACATAGTGGTGGATTAGAGACTTTAAAGTAGGAGGAGTCAGGGGTTGGATGGTGGGAACAGCTAATAGCTCGAATTCTCCTGACACCTTCGACGCTTTGGCTAGGCAGAGTTCGATTGCAATGCAGCCACGTGCGTATCACCGCGTGTGCAATCACGTGCACCACCCTGCCTAATGCCAGTGCAGCTTGCCGTAGCGGCCCATCCTGGGCCGCTCCAGGTGGGTTTGCCCAGCTCCTGCCGTTAACTCTAGTTAACTACCTTAACTAGCATTTAACTCTAGTCGCTTCAGCAACTTGGTTGGTTCCTTACCTCCTTAGATCCTATCTATTCATGTTTGGCAGGAACTGGGCCGGCTATCAGGTATCCCAGCTGGTCGGTTTGCGCATGCGCCTGGCCCGCGCCTGTGACCAGCTGGGATTCCCCGCTTTGGGGGGAGGCCCCTTCTGCGCGAATGGCCTGCGCCGCCCGCGTGATGGGGCCAAATGGCCCAAGGAGGTTGGCTGACTAGGTCGGCCGAGCTACCCCCCAAAGCAAATGTTAAACTAGATAATTAGGGTATATTAATGTAAAGTAACATACCTGGTAGCACCGAACCCCACTAACCGTGACTCGAGTGAGCACTGCCATGAAACCCCCCATTGCCACGAGAGACCTCTATTGCTGGGTGAACAAAATTGAACAATATAATGGCAATAGCATAACGATCGTTCCAGTTAGTGACTGTGTGTGTGCGGGCAGGTTGTTCCTCCTCACTCGCTACCCTACGGTCGGGTGCGCACCAATGCTGCTGATGCCCCGGCTAAACGTGCCTTCGGCGTCCTGATGTACCTCAGGAATGCAGCGCTATGCCACCTCCCTAAGGTCTGGATCAAAGAGTCCTCCATTCCCGCCAGTGCGGCTGAAGTTGCAGCTCCGATTCTGAAGCTGTGTCCAGCGTATTGGTCGGACGGGAGGCCTATGCCTTGCAGGGTGACCCTGAGCTGCTGGGTGAACCACGCCTTGGTCACAGTACGTCCCTCGTGATCCTTGAAGAAAGGGCCCTGGGCGGGGCCCCTGATCCTCAGATAGGCGCAAATCGCCTCCACTGGGCAAATGTTAGTGCCGGTTCTGCCCACAACCACATCCGCACCATTCCCTTCTTGGTCGCACTTAGACCTTTTCAGGTGGATCTGGACCATCGCTGGCGCCGCAAGGTTATCCACGGCCACGTCGCCCCATGCCAGGTTCACTGCAGCATCCCAGGCCGATACTGATTCCGGGAGGAGTTCCCCGAGCCTAAAAAAAACCGAAAAAGGCCATTGCTGCCACCGTCCAGAGCATGGTCTTGTCTGGGTTTGCTGATCCTACCCAAGTCCCGTAGAGTCTTTCGAGTACCCGGGTGGTGATTGGAAGTCTTACTCTGGAGGACTTGCCCCCCGACTGCTGTCTTATCCTACTGATACCCGCTTGGACCCTCTTCAGCAAGGGGAGCGAGGACTGCTCTCTCGGATCTGGCAGGCCCATAGAGATCTGGGCACCCCTTACCCCCGCCAAGTAGCACTTTATTGTCTGTGGTGCTAAGCCGAGTTGAGCCAGGTACGAGGCAAAGTAGCACAGGAGGAGTTCCTGCACCGGGAATGGGTCCCCAACCGTGTAGGTTGCACAAAAACGTGTGAAATGTCCCATGGCTGATTTGTACGTCTTGTGCGTGGAGGTCGCTAGGCCTGCCTGAATGTAGCCCCGAAGTGCTGGCGCCAGTTCGGACTGCTCCAGTCCGCCGTCTGGTCGAGGAGGAGGTCCAGTAGCTGAGGGGAGACTGGTGAGGGGCGTGGATCTGCTGACTGCACCTGTGAGAGGAAGTGAACAGCATTGTCGCGTGACAAACTATCCGCCAAGTGGTTAGCCCTAGTGTCAATGTAGACTGGCGAGAGGGAGCATACCAGCCTGGCCTCCGCGAACACCACTGTACGCAACAGGTGCATCATGCCCTTGTGTCTGCTCGAGCGAGACTTCAAGTCTGCCACTACCGACTGATTGTCTGAGTGGCAGATGACCTGCAGGCCCTTCCACTGCTCCCCCCAAGCCTGGCATGCCACTATGATGGGAATAAGCTCCTTCTCGGCAATTGAGAGTGCCTCCGCCCGGGCATCCCATTTGACCTGAAACCAGGAGCGTTCATACCAAGCGCCACAACCCCAAGACCCGGACGCGTCTGTGTACAGGTGGACCTTGGGAAGTGAGGATGGGGGATGGAGGAAGGAGGTACCGTTCCATTGTACGACGGACTCCACCCACCATGCTAGGTCAGCCCTGAAGCCGTGGGCCAACCTGATCGGGACTCTGCTGTTGGGAGGGCGGTGTACTGCCTGGAGCAAGTCAATCATCCGCCTCAGGAAAGGCCGGCCTGGCCTCACGACTTTACATGCGTGGTTGAGAAGGCCGACGAGTGATTCCAACTCCTTCCGTGTGCAGTTCTTCCGTGCCTGCCATTCTGCCAGCAAGCTAGTCAGCCTGGTCAGTTTGTCCTGTGGGAGTCTCAACTCTCCCTTGACTGTGTCGATGACAATGCCCAGGAAGGTTACCTCCGTGGCTGGGCCCTCCGTTTTATGGTCAGCAATGGGGACTCCCAGCCGAGCGCACTCCTCCAGCAAGATCTGTAGCTGAGACTGGCATACCTGGGAGCGTGGGGGTCCTACCAAGATGTAATCATCCAGGTAGTGAAACAACCTCTCCACGCCCGCCTGGATAAGGTGCCACTGGAGGGCGTCGGCTACAGCATTGAAGATCTTGGGGGCTGACCGCAACCCGAAGGGGAGCATGGGATCGATGAACACTGCATCGTCCCACTTCACCGCCTGGAGTACTCTGTCCTGTGGGTGGACCGGTACCAGCCGATAGGCAGCCTCTATGTCCACCTTCGCGAGTAGTGCCCCCTGTCCGCTGCGTGAGGCCTCTGCTGCGACCTCCTCTACACTGGTGTAGGTCAGCGAGCAGAGGTGGGGGTCTACACCGTCGTTGATGCTGTTTCCCGCCGGGTGAGAGAGGTCCGTGATCAGCCGGAATTTCCCCGTGTTATGCCCTTTTGGGATAACTCCGAAGCGGCTGATGTGGAGGAGGGGTAGTCCCTCTGTTGTAGGGAACGGACCTAGCATGCGACCCAGGGCGCACTCTTTCTCGATATACTCCGTGACGACCTCTGGGTGCTGGAGCGCCGACTCCATGTTCCGGTTTGTGGATTTCAAGCGTACCTCCCGTTTGAACCCTATCCTGAAACCTTCCCTCAGACCCCTGCAGATGTACCCGGCGAAAGCCTGGTCTGGGTGCCTGGCCAACGATCGCTCCCACTCGTCCGCTAGCAATGGAGTGGTTACCACTGATAGGAGTTGGCACTGGTGTTCCTGCGTGGGTCTGCACGCGTCCAGGCACAGCAAATCTGGCACGTACACGTAATGGTACGACCGTCCTGCACAAGAGCAGGTGACATTGATAAAATCTCTTAAGGTGGCCTACGGCCGTCACACCAACCGGTGGAACCTTAGCCCCTGGTGGAGCCAAGCTGTCCCCGCAACCAGACTCTAATTTGACTGAGTACCCTCTCGGCTGCTTGATTAAATTTCCCCGTTGTTGGGTATAGACTGCCGGCTGGGTTGGGGAAAACTCGGCTCCACCTGAGGACCTACCCCCGCCCACTCCCCCCCTCGCCCCCGACCCCCTATCCGAGTACAAGTCTAATACATAATTCAACATGCATATCCGTGACCAGATAACTGCCGGAGTTAGTGACTATGAGGGAGGTGCATGAGAAATGACCAGGTTCTAGTAGGGTCCACCCCCGTGGCGGTGGCCAGGGGACCGTGCACTTGGGAGCTTTGTCGGCGGCCGCCTCCGTGGACACGCTGTGTACGGGTGGCCCTCATTGCAACTCAGGCACAAGTGCTGGTACTTGCACTGCGGCTTTCTGCACCTCCCCTCGTTATAATTACGGCAGACTGCCGACGAGGCCTGTGGGGGGCGCTGGACCCAGGCCGGAGGGGGGATACCCGCTGCTGTAGCCCCATTCGTAGGGTTACGAATGCAAATGCTCCCCGTGTGGTCATCACTGAGGCAGTGAGGGCATCTCGGGATGGCCTTGGCTCGCCCCGTAAAAGCCTCGTTATAAAGGCGAGTGTTGATCACCGACCAGTTGAGATCCCGCCTTGCCAGCGCCTCCCTCCGGAACTGTCGGTCGTAGAGGACCCACTGGTGGCCCTCGTAGTTCCTCTCGGACCTCACGACAAGCGCCTGGTACGCCAGGAACTCGGGTGCCTTCCCTGGGTACCGCAGGGATAGAATGGCGGCCATCACCGAGTACCGCTCCACCCACTGGGAGATGTTAGTTATGGGGGGGCGGGAGGAAGCTGTCGAGCGGCTAACTTGTGCATCGTCCTCTGCCACAATCTCCGCCATCTCCACGAACTCCAGCTCCATGATCTTTTTGGCCACCCTCGCAGACACCAGCGCAATCGGGTTGTACGGGCCATGCTCCGTTGTAGGGAGGGCCACTGGTGCTATTGTGGAGGCCACTCCTGGCTTGGGTGCTAGAGCCGCCGCTGCTAGCAAATCAAGGCCCGAGCCCACTGGAGCTGTCGGTGAAAATGTGGGCACCGTGGCTGGCAGATGACCTGTGGGGATAGACAGTAAAGTCGAGTGCTGTATGTGGTCTCACCGACCGTACACCAGCTGGCATATGCCTGGTGCTAACCAGGGTGCGGCTCGGTGCACGCTTGGTGTTACCCGAGGTGTGGATGAACTGCGCCTGGTGCCACCAGGGTGTGTACATCTGGTGCTACCAGGGTGTGAAATGGGAGTACGCCTGGTGCTACTAGGGTGTGCAATGGGAGTACGCCTGGTGCTACCAGGGTGTGAAATGGGAGTACGCCTGGTGCTACCAGGGTGTGAAATGGGAGTACGCCTGGTGCTACCAGGGTGTGAAATGGGAGTACGCCTGGTGCTACCAGGGTGTGAAATGGGAGTACGCCTGGTGCTACCAGGGTGTGAAATGAAAGTACGCCTGGTGCTACCAGGGTGTGAAATGGGAGTACGCCTGGTGCTACCAGGGTGTGAAATGGGAGTACGCCTGGTGCTACCAGGGTGTGAAATGGGAGTACGCCTGGTGCTACCAGGATGTGAAATGGGAGTACGCCTGGTGCTACCAGGGTGTGAAATGGGAGTACGCCTGGTGCTACCAGGGTGTGAAATGGGAGTACGCCTGGTGCTACCAGGGTGTGAAATGGGAGTACGCCTGGTGCTACCAGGGTGTGAAATGGGAGTACGCCTGGTGCTACCAGGGTGTGAAATGGGAGTACGCCTGGTGCT
>WLWD01003124.1_pt1 | contig 29049 bp, 14 predicted proteins | sample 6712731 | NCBI WGS metagenome assembly WLWD01 (sample SAMN12718690, study PRJNA576275) | sponge metagenome | isolation source: marine sponge | host: Mycale hentscheli | place: New Zealand: South Island, Marlborough, Capsize Point | collected 2014-11-01
AAATGCAAAAGAGAAGGCAAAAGAAAGTGGTTAATTAGCTGGTGGAATCAACGAGGAAAGGTGGCGTAAGTTTCAAAAAGAAAGGTGAAAGTAGAAAAAGAAGGCAAAAGTTTCGCAAAGTTTAAGTCCACCATCATGATAGAAGGACAGGAAATTTTAGAAGCAGGAGAGGTAGACAAAGGAGGAGAAAGGACTCCATGACTTGAGAAGAAAGAGCTGAAAAAAAGAAAGGTGAGGGATACAGAAATGAAATAGTTGAGGAAATAAAGAGAGCAGGAGAGGGAAACTGATGTAACCTTCACCAACTGTAGAGAATGATAACTATGAATATAAATAACTTATGCTTCTGCATTCTTACTTTGCAATATGTCTAGTGCCACTGTGTGGGCGGGTACTTGTATATTATATAATCTTTGGGACATTCTCAATAGGCCCAAGTTATTTTGAGGACTGGGAAAGTCTGTGGCAGTCCTGGACATGTTTGCAGGATATATATTATTCATTTGATACAGGAATATATTACAAGTCTGTTGGCTGTGTTGCAGGCACCAGTATAAATACCACCAACCAGACGAGTGATATTCTGCAGCATCCAATGAATAATACATTTATTATGTACTGCTCATGTGTGAATACCATAGTAACAAGGTTCTTGTGTAATGAACATTGTATAACCTGGGGGGACGTAACAACGAAGAAGCGAGTGAAGCGAGACCCTCACTAACGAGTCTCAATAGAAATTACAAATTACACATGTATATGGCTAAGTTCAAAGAAGTCAATGCGTGTCCACCCCGGGGGGGATACTTCAAAACTTTAACATAGTGTGGGCACAAGAAATTCTGGAGAAAAGACTTGAAAATAATTCCTGGGGAAAAACAAAACAAAACAGCAAAGAGCTACAGAGAAAGAATAGGAGAGATGTCCATAGTTAGGTCTTGCAAACTTAGCGGAGTTCATTTTCTATTCTATTAGTGGTGATGGTAAGTTGCTATGGTAACTGAGTCATTTGTCATAGCTATATGCCTGGCATAACAGATTTGTTCCTAATTGAAAATCCTTCGTCCAATAGTCAAGTCACTAAGAGAATACAATCTAATAATTTATCAACTAGAGCTCTGGTACAATACAGCATTGTCAATGAAGTGTCCTTTGGAAAGGAAGCTCAGCTTCAACAGAATGTGTTGGTTCATCGATCCTTACCTACATCATATTAAGAAAGTTGATTGTTTACCTTTTGAATTGAAATTTCTTTGTCCAATAGTCAAGTCACAAAGAGAATGTAATGTAAGTTTCATGCTGGTATTATCAAGTGAACAAGTGTGCATGTATGTGTGTGCGTGTGTAAAATTGTTGTGTTTTGTTAAGAATAACACAAATTAACTGAACAACATTTACCTAACAAATAAATATTATTAGTGGCAAACATTCCAATTTAAATTTCAGTCAGACCAGCTCGCTTGCCATTTGTGCTGAAACTTATCACTAGCTATGAACACAAGTGAATATATTGCCTTTAGCCACATCTTGTTTACTGTAATGCACTTCCTATGTGGCAACAGGTATTAGGCACTGTTCACCATCTGTAGCATAGCCAGGGAGGGTTCGAGGGGTTCGGTAGAACTATCTTAAGAAAACTGAAATGAGAAACTAAAGGTACTTGATTTGGTAATTTCCCCCCCGAACATTTGGTAAAGTATCTTCAATGTCTTGCAAAGTAAAAAAAAAAAAAAAAAACTTGAGATTTTGGGATGATGCCCAGTCTAAAAAATGTTCAAGACCAGAAATGAGTTAAGTTTTGATACACTAATTGATGTAGAAACTATGATAGAGGCTTATGGAAGGCAAGTTAGTTCTAATCACATCTGACACTATCCTAGAACACAATCCTGTATCACATCTGACACTATCCTAGAACACAATCCTGTATCACATCTGACACTATCCTAGAACACAATCCTGTATCACATCTGACACTATCCTAGAACACAATCCTGTATCACATCTGACACTATCCTAGAACACAATCCTGTATCACACGTGACACTATCCTAGAACACAATCCTGTATCACATCCGATACTATCCTAGAACACAATCCTGTATCACATCTGACACTATCCTAGAACACAATCCTGTATCACATCTGACACAATCCTAGAACACAATCCTGTATCACATGTGACACTATCCTAGAACACAATTGAATTGAAGTACAGTAGAACCTCAGAGATCAGAACATCAGACAACCAAATTAACCGGTTAACCGAATTGCGAAGTAACATCGTAATGGGTACTGGGTCGTCCGATGATTTTTTTTGGTGGAATTTGCAGTAAAATGGCTAAATAATTACTATCAGAAGAAGCTTAATATTAGGAAGAATAATAGATCAAGGAATATTTTAGCTGGAAGAGCTCAGGAGTTTGACTTAGGAAAGTCCACAATTTCAGAGTTATAGAGAGACAAGAAGAATATAGAAAGGTTTTCAGCAGAATCAATAGTACTAACAGCCACGCCCTCTGCTTCCTAGATCACTGACACAATAGTACTAACAGCCACGCCCTCTGCTTCCTAGATCACTGACACAATAGCACTAACAGCCACGCCCTCTGCTCCCTAGATCACTGACACAATAATACTAACAGCCACACCCTCTGCTCCCTAGATCACTGACACAATAGTACTAACAGCCACGCCCTCTGCTCCCTAGATCACTGACACAATAGTACTAACAGCCACACCCTCTGCTCCCTAGATCACTGACACAATAGTACTAACAGCCACACCCTCTGCTCCCTAGATCACTGACACAATAGTACTAACAGCCACACCCTCTGCTCCCTAGATCACTGACACAATAGTACTACCAGCCACGCCCTCTGCTCCCTAGATCACTGACACAATAGCACTAACAGCCACACCCTCTAGATCACTGATGCAATTTACAGGCCACAACAGAACAATAGTACTGCCAGCCACACCCTCTGCTCCCTAGGTAAAATACCAGCTCTGCCAGACTACTCTGCTCCCTCATCACTGACACAATCACTTCCTGTTATAGAACACAACCACTTTTCTAATCTCTAACCTCCCCAGTCCTTATTTACTCCACAAAAACCCTCTTACCAGAGATCCCCCAACTTTTGCCTGAAAATTTGCTGTGGTCAGTGTATTTCAGCGACCTTTGCCACAAATCGTTTCTGACCGGCAGGAAGGTATTTTCTGATTCAAATAATAGGAAATTTTCATTTGATTAAAACAATAGACTGATATTACCGTATTAACTCACACTCACTCCTTAAATCCGTCACTATTCTGCTCCTTCACATCAAGAACATCAACTCAACAAGTCAAGCAAGTCAACGAACTACGTTCCACCAAAAGCGGCCATTGCGCTAGGGGGAGGGGCGCGGGGGCTAATGAGTCAGTACTGCGCATGTGCATATGTGTCCGTTTATTGCAAAAAGAGGGTTGGACCTCCACCTCTGCTTTCTCTGCTGGGCTTTGGCTTTTGTAAGTCGAGGATACTTCCCGGGCGTCCGATGTTGCAACTCTTAGTACGTGAACGATAAAGACGGGTGTAAATAATTGCGTTGAGGTATGTAGCTGAAAGTATTACTCTGGGAATGGGAATTCATGTTTAGCATTAGGCTGCGGTTATCTGTGGAGTAGCTAGGATTCATGGAGGAGTTGCTGGTGGTAAGGCTCTGCAAGGACACTATCTCAGAGTTATAGATTAGTCACTTGAAAACAAATTTTAGGTGAAGTCATACATACTGATAGGAAAATTAAGGAAATACATAAAGAACAGCTTAAGAAGTGTTGTAGGGTGTGTGGGAAGAGTGGAAGACTGCCAAGAGATCCTCCTCTTGCATCTGGAACAGTAGGCGTCTCCAAGAGACATTCAAAGCTGACGTCAGTGAAGATGATATGGAATTCATGGCCTCCAGAATATTGCTTTGCTTTCAGGGAGTAATTAGAAGAACAATCCAAGCTTACAAAAAGAGAGTTCTCATTGTGCAAAAGCCACCAACAATCATTTTCAATGGTGTAGACATTAAGGAGAATGTGAGGTAAAAATCAAATATAATAAAATATTATAATTACGAGGTGAAATAGATATGTGATTGATTCACATATTTAGTAACTCAGAGGTGGACAGAACAAGAAAGTGTCTTCTACATTTGGCAGGCCTTGTGGAATCACACCTGCATATTGTATAGCTCAAATGAAAGAAGTCGCACCTCCTTCATTATCTTCTGACCATGTTCCTCCTCATAAAGCTTCTTCACAATCACCATTGTGCAAAGTTTGTGCTGGAATTCCAGACACGCACATTGAGCTAACTGTGGAGATATTGCCTCTTATAAAGTGTCTGTGTATGCACAGCATAGTAATGGCCTTACTTGTCCCTGCTGTAAATCTTCATTACAGTCAGAGGAGTCAAGCTACCATTTTCAGAGACCTTTACAAGTGCTTAAAGCTTCTTCCTCAAAGAATGTACAAGTAGGCCACAACTGCAGAAATAAGAGAACCACTAACTCTACCCCTTAAATCATTTGCCTTATCCTCACTAAGAAACTTAGTTACAGCTTCAACAGTAGTTATTGTTACAGTGTCAATAAGGGGGAGTTTCGGAGGAGCTGGTGCAAAATCTTCCTGGCTTTCAGTAAAATTTGGCTGTTAGAATGAGACAATTTGCTATTAATATAATTGTTTCAGCCCCTGAGTGACTGAATCACTGAAAGAAGTTACTTAGTTCATCCAAATTCAGAATTCTTTAACTTTTCTATATTAAAGTCGATTCTACTGGTACCATTACTTCTGCAACAACTCTTAAAATCATGAAGTTTTAACTAGAGTTGCTGATCTGAAACTCAGACAGTCAGCAATTTGAAAGAATTCACGATAATGGTTTTCTAGTATCATAGTATTTGAATGTGACTGTGCTTGGAGTGTAAAAAAGTTTCAAATTCTGCTTTGAAACCTTGTTTATTATGTGGAAAAGTTTTGTACTTGAGGAAATATAAAATATTGCCTCACTATAAGTTCCACTAGTAAAGACCTTTCAGTTTTTTATCTAGATGTAGCTAATGCCATTAAAATAAAACTTAAAAATGAATATCATACTGTCCAATAAGATATAGCTATATATTGAACTATTTACATCAACACTATTCTAGCTAACAATTGAATCAAAAGCCACATTTGTTGTATGCAAGTTTAAACTCTTGCCAAAATGCCATCTAATTTGCCAGATGAGCATCATTTCTTTTATCACATGCATTATAAATTGCTTCTTTTAAACACCAGCTATTTCACCTTGTGTACAAGCATAGCTATGCAGGGTGCAATCATGCTGGATGTTTGTATGTAATGGTTGGAACTCTTCTGCTTTTTTTGCTGACTTGTCATTCAAGTTTGTTCCCATTAATTAATGAATGGATTTCTGTATAGTTATGGAACTATTTATTGACATGTGGGATGGACAAGATAATACACTGGATATTTATTAATTAACTGTTCACATCTGCTTCTCCACTTCAACATTGAGACCATCTTTAGCTACTTGTTCATGATATCTTAAGAAGTGGATGTCTTTCTTCAAACTATTAGCTACAAGTAGCTACCTCAGTCAATCACTTCATTAATTTTATGTCACCAGCACCTCAGGCAAGAAGCAAGATTATGCAAGCACAAACCCAATGAAAATAATTTTGAAAAGATTTAGTCAGCAACAAATATTAGTTTTCTGAATTATGAGGTTGTATTGTTTAAATATTAATTAAATCTAGATTTTTGATACATTGAATTTGTCAATACCACAAAATTAATATTGAACTTTAATTTAAAATTGCAAGTAGCAAAAGCAAAAACAACAACAACAAAAATATAAACAACAAAATTATAACCTCTTTATTTTAGTGCACTGCAGGAACAAATTCCCAATAGATCAGCCTTTGAAACTTTCAGGCATGAATTCATGTGGTATCAATTGAGGTATGGTCTCCCCATTCTTCATGTAGCAGTGCCCCTTCTGGTAGTTTGCAAATGCTCTGACCATCAAAATTTTTATGTTTCTGATGTTTTCTTTAGAGCTCTCCTCTTAGGAAAAGGTGAAATGTATCCTTTCTAGCATTGAAATAAGTGCAATCTCATCTTCTTTTACTCATAAAATATCTTTTACTCAAAAAATATCTTGTACTCGTAAAACATCTTTCAAGGGTATTCCATGCACAAGTGCAGTCACATTAGCTATGGCATAGAGCCCACAATCATATTCATCAGCCAGAATTTGTGTGTCCATAAAGTTTAAATAAATTTTAAGAAATTCACTGTGTAGCAAGGCACTTGTCTTTTACATGCTTTCCTACATAATGATGATACATGCTATTGTATGTAGCACTAGCTGTTGAAGGCAGACGTTCAATAGTAGATACAGTAAGCCAGTGTCCATTCCGATTATTTACAATTTGAACAGATTCAACTGACTCCACAATAAATGATAAAGCCACTCCACAAATTGCATCCTGAAATCCAGTAATCTAAGCACTAATTCTTAAGGATCTAATGATGAGATCATCAAATAGCTAACCAAAAAGTGACTTACATTGGTTGTTTTTTTAATGTAATTTGTACTATCATAACATTATTGTAGGAGTTATTTATAGAATATAGTTCACTATATAATTTGAATGACTAGTCTCTTTAGTCTCTTTAGTCCCTTTTAGCCTTTTCAATCTCTTCTAGTCTCTTTATTCTCTTCTAGTCTTTTTATTCTCTTCTAGTCTCTTTAGCCTCTTCAATCTTTTTTGTCTCATGTATAGTCTCTCTTTATTTGCACCATACCTTATTAGTCTCTTTAGTCTGTTCTTGTGTCTTGCAATCTCTTGTTGTGTCTTGGAGTATTTAGAATATAGTAGATTCCATTTTGTATTCCTTTGCAGTCCTGTTGTATTTTCTTTTTTAATAAAGTTGTTGCAGTCACTTGTGTGCTTTTTTTACTATCTTACAGTAATTCTATAGCTAGTGTCTTTACACACAGATTAATGTGTATGCATTTATTTACATGAAACTGAATAGTTTGTATCATTTATGTTTCAAATGATACGTTGGGGCGGCAACCGCTATATGGAGAGGGTTTGTAAAGTCCTCACTCTTGATCCCTCTACAAGAGGACAAGAGGAGTAGATATGATTTTAGAAGTCTAAAGAGACTAGGATATGTTATCATTTTCATTAAATTTTACACCAAATGTCTATATGATAATGCAGCTAGAATGAAATAGCCCTTAGCATGCAGTACTTAGTTAAACAAAATTAGTGTTTTACTCATGGTCATTCATTAGTTAATATAATAGCAAAAATTTGACACCCTAAACAACTGGTGTGATGAACCATATTGTTGCCTGTGTGCATGTGCATAGTCCTTTCAGCTTATGACCTGTCTATCTCAAACAGTATCTTGTGTATCTAATTCAGTATCCATCAGGCTCAAATTAAAATTGGGAGGAGCTCTAATCCATTTCAGGTCAGATGAATACTGGAGACTGGAAGAGACACTTGAAGAGACTAGAAGGGACTATAGAGACTAGAAGAGACTAGAAGGGACTATAGAGACTAGAAGAGACTAGAAGGGACCAAAGAGAATAAAGAGACTAGAAGAGACTAGAGACACTTGAAGAGACTAGAAGGGACTATAGAGACTAGAAGAGACTAAAGAGAATCGAAGATACTAAAGAGACTAGAAAAGACTGAAGAGACTAAAGAGACTAGAAAAGACTGAAGAGACTAAAGAGACTAGAAGAGACTAAAGAAACTATAAAAGACTACAAGAGACTAGATAAGAAGTGACTAGACAGAAGAGACTAGAAGGGATTAAAGAGACTAGTAGAGACTATAAGAGACTAAAGAGAGTAAAAGAGACCAAAGAGAACAGAAGAGACTAAAGAGACTATAAGAAACTAAACAGACTAGAAGAGACTAAAGAGAACAGAAGAAACTAAAGAGACTAGAAGAGACTAAAGAGACTAGAAGATATTAATGAGACTAGAAGAGACTAAGAAGAATAGAAGAAACTATAGAGACTAGAAGAGACTAAAGTGAATCGAAGAGACTAAAGAGACTATAAAAGATTAAAGATACTAGAAGAGACTAGAAATGACTGAAAAGACTAAGAGACTATAAGAGATTAAAGAGACTATAAGAGATTAAAGAGACTAGAAGAGACTAAAGAGAATCGAAGATACTAAAGAGACCAGAAAAGACTGAAGAGACTAAAGAGACTAGAAGAGATTAAAGAGACTAGAAGAGACAAAAGAGAATAAAAGTGACTAAAGAAGACTAGAAGAGACCAAAGAGTATAAAAGAGACTAAAGAGACTAGAAGAGAATAGAAAAGACTGAAGAGACTAAAGAGATTGAAGAGACTAGAAGTGACTAAAGAGAATAGAAGAGACTAGAAGAGACTAAAAGCAATTAAAAAGACCGAAGAGACTGACTATAAGAGACTGAAGAGACTAGAAGAGACTAAACAGACTACAAGAGACTAAAGAACTACAAAAGACAACTAGTTGTTTAGCTTATGCTGTAGGAAATTAGACTCTATAAATAACTTTTAAATTGATGTAATGAGAGTACAACTACATGAAGAAACACCCTTAAATTAGCAACAATTCTTAATCAGCTTTAGTCAATTTAAAGTTAGGAATCGGTACTGTCAACTTTTTTAGTCTTTAGAATATACTGCTCTGCCTCAATTACATCACACTTTAAATTAGCTTCTTTTGGAGGAAGAAATTGTTTCTTTCTGGATAGAGAGAGTTGAATGAAGATGGACATTATGCTTTAGGATGGAGTAAAATGTCTATCTCTGGAGAGAGAGAGAGAGAGAGTTAGGTGAGAAAGGTAAATCAGAGGCTTTTTTTGAAGGGAGCAAGATAGGTCTTTCAAGATATTGAGAAATTAATAAGGCTGGTCAGGGAGAATTATCTTCAGAAGAGCGCGAAATTATTCTCTCGGAGAGAGAGAGATGTGTCAATTTCTGGAGAAATAGACATGGATGAGACAGAAGACATCTTTGAAGAATTGCTCATTAGCTGATGATAAGGTTTTACGTGGACACAATTGATTGTATTTGTCTAATGCTATTACATATAATATGAATAATAATATGAAAACTTCGTGATTTTGTGCACACCAACCCATTTTGGATACAATTTGCCATGTGCTCATTTTTTTAAATTCTTTCTTCAAACAATTCAAGAAATACTAAATTAAATACTTAATATTTTATCATTAAAAAAATTCTACTTTTATTACACTTTAACTGGTGTATAATTGTAATGTGATGTATGTTAATGAAGTGCACCTTATGATAATTATCCCACGTTAAAACATTGTCACCTTCAATATCCATCACTTAAGGTATGAGATATGCAGCTTGCAGAAAAACTCTTCTTCTTTTTTAAATAAAAGTTGAAGTGTAGGTAGTTGAGAAAGCTGTGAAATACTACCTTTTCAAGCATTGCCTTAAAAGTAATCCTTTTGGTAAAGCATGCAACCACCAATCTCCTACTCAAAAGTACAGTCTAGCAACAATACTAATTTGTTAGCACTAAATTATGAGACAAAAATAGCTCACTTTCGTCTTGCATTGTCCCACTCCATGTGCTGGCTTATTTTATTACTCTTTTCTGATTTAGTACAGCCTTCAGGATAAACACCCTAAAAGCTATCAACTATATTTCTTCACTTTCTGAGCTCATTACTTCAATACACGAAAAATATCAAATCCGAAGTTGACACCGGGGATCATGCACGACAGCCTTGTTCTGTCTTGTTTGGTCTGGGGGAGGGGAAGACCACATATAGCGGGGGACCATCCAAAGCGTGACACAGCCACCAATTTCAGAAATCGTTTCCGTTATGGTACGGGGGGAAAAGGAGTTGGTAATACTACTGGGCTAGATGCCAATTAAACTCCAAATTTATCAAGGTGCAATAGTAGAAAATTGTACGATATGTCCTGTTTTAAATAACGAGGAAACTTTCCCAGTGGACACTTCACTTGAAGTTACACAGAGTCCTCATTAACACCAGAATATGCTGCCTGATTGGAAGAACCTGATGTGCAACTTACAATGTATGAAATTGAATCCAAGTCTTGTATGCAAGGGAGACTGTAAGAAGATAAATGCTTTAAGCTAATACAGAATCACAGGGAATGTCTCTTGGCCTAATCTTTGTACAGATACAGGATCATCTATGAGGTATACACAGTGTGACTTTATCAAGAGCGTATGAATGGTATTCACACACAAATAACATTTCTACATGCTGCTGAGCTTCTGAATGGCACCGGCACGTTAAGCTGTAGCTATAGAATGAAATGGTCCATTATACACTGTACTAAGATATTGTGAAATAATTAATTATATAATACTTGCTTGTTCAGCAATTGTCATAATTATAACACTACATGTCTATTGGCCAGTGGCTGTTTTAGTTTTTTACTTAGGAAATACTATGAAGTTACTTGGTAGCTAGCTACAGCAAACAGTAAGTGTTGATCTAAGTGAATCTATGGAGTGCTTGTGATCATATGTATAGGCAGTTTGGTTGAATGACTAGAAAAATGTGACCTTCACATCACACGGATGCACTAGTCCATGCGTTAGTTTATCATGATCTAATCAAACTCAGTAAGTGAACATAGCTACTAATGATTTTCTTTTTTTCTACATTCCAAGTAAGTTATGTTGTATAATATGAACTTTTTGTTTATTTATGGCTACTTAAAATTGTAGCAAATGGTGGAGTTTTGGAGGTACTTTTTTTAACCAGGCTCAAGTATTGTAATGTGTATTAAAGGCTGTATAGTGGAAACAGGATACTGGTAGAGCAACAAGTATTATGTACATAGTTTCAAATTCACACACGCACACACACACACAAACATGTAAGTCAGTGTTTGTGCCTTTTTAAATATCATCCACCTTCCTTAAACAACACAGACATGTCTCCCCAAGTTGTTATCTCAAAGCCAGCTTAAACTTTATCTTTCTTTACCAAAAATCTATTGTGTGTGTGTGTGTGTGTGTGCGTGTGTGAGGGTGGTGGTGAACATGGTGCAGTCAAAGTAGGGCAAATAACTCCTCAACAAGCTTATAAACAATGGAAGGGGATTTCAATACCTTCTTTACCACTTTCAAAACGTGAATTTGAAACTATGTACATAATACTTGTTGCTCTACCAGTCTCCTGTTTCCATTATACAGCCTTTAACAATGTATACACAGTTAGAAATGGTCTTAGAATGTCCAATAATGCAGAAGGGGAAAAGAAATTGTAACTGTACTGAGGCTCTGTAGCATCCAGGAAGTGTCAGTTGCTGTAAATGACTGACTAGGCACAGGAAAAGGAAATATGTCAATTCTCAGCTGTCACAAACAGGGAAAGGCCCAGTAGTGTACAGAGTCCTATCATATTGTATTGGATCGGCCAGCATTGCAGCATTGCTATTGTAACAGAGTTGCATAGAGAGTATTCTGAGAAAATGATTATTGGCTTCATTGAATGTCGTATAGTTCAACATTTGGTGCTAAGTTTTCAGGTTTTATTGTAAAGTTGTGGGAGTGAAATCACCTCAAGTAACAGGAATGTAATAAGATATTTACCATGAGCAGCTTGATTGCTAGGGGCAAATCATTAGTAGGAACATCAGTAGGATGAAATGCTGTATACATAGTATAGGCTAATATTAATATCTAAATTAATAGTTTGCAGAGATGGATTTCTATTGACAGCAGTAACATTGAAGTAATGTTTAGTTGCCAAATAATGCACAGCACAGGTACAATAAAATTAGTATACTACAATAATCTAGTGACACAAGCTATTAGTTGACCCTTTACCAACTATTATTGCATCAGCCAACAAAGTACGGTGCCTTTTTATTATGAGGGTAATGTGGCAGTGGTTTATAATCATTTGACCTTTTACCCAATAATAGTGCCTTGAGCTCCAATGCTCCGTAAGCTGGTAACTATCATGCGAATTTCTCCTCAGTGTGTGTGTGCGTGCACATAATGTTCGTTGTGTACGTCTGAGAAATAGTTAAAATATAATATTGTATATGTGTGCATGGTAGCAAAGGTTATGTTGTATGGTCTCCATCATCTTCACACTCCAGAGTGGCTTGCATGAGATTAATTTAGCAAAAATCTGTTGCATTTTTTTTCTCTCTTTTTTTATTTTAATTTATGGAAGAATTTGTTAAGTCATTAGTTATTGTCAAGAGAGGAAGAAGATAGACAAGGTGATATTATCAATATGGTTTGTCAAATTAGCTCGTCATCATTCAGCCAGACATCTTATTTACCACTTAGTATGTGTGTCTTCTGGAACGTATAATGGCTGCTACTAGGCACAAACACTGACTTGCATGTTCATGTAACATGTTGTCATGGTACGCGTGCACTTTGATCTATAAACTTGAAAAAATGCATAGAAACACAAGACCTCATCTTGCAGGTTGCTGTGCTCATAGATTCCCATTAGTTTGAAAGAGAACAGAAAATACTTGAGAATTGTTTACCCGTCACATGCTAGATTGAGTCGTATCGAAACTAAGTTCATGTGCGGGCAGAGAGGAAAATGTTTTTTCTATTTTTTAGCCCTTTGTATCGTTTTTTAAAATAGCAATTCCCAGCAAGTTACCGGCACGTTCCGTGAGCTTTTTTTAACTCCCTAGGTGCTTTCTTATCGAAGTTCATTTCTAGCCCACTAACTTGAACAGACCTGTCAAGTCATGCCAGATTCAAACCACTTGTCTGGCATAAATTATTGGTTTCCATTAGTTTTTACTTCTTCTTCTGTTGTGTTTATAAACCCAATACTGTTTAAATTCATTTATTTCAGGTTTCTTTTACTGGTGCCACCCTTTACCTGATGTGTGTGTCCACACTGCTTGCTGCTGCTCACTCATTTTGCTCTGAAAGTGCCAAACCCACTGGACCTCCCTCTCCTCTCTCCTCTTCCTCATCAATGGCCTCCCTTTCTGGTTTCCCGCTGAACAGCAGCCCTTCCTCCATGTGGACCTCCAACTCCACTGTACAACTAGCAGCCTCTACCAACACTAAAGGTCATGTATTTGGAAGTCCTAGATCACTGCAATCGATCCCTCAATTGCCTGAAGTCCCTATGTTGACCCGTTCGTGGTGGAAGACGGATCCTGGTCCAAAGCCAGTCAATCACTCTATCAGCTCCCCTTCGTTTGCAAACATCGTCTGGATTTTTTCAAAATTAAAATATGGCTGGGATAACACATTCCATAAAGCAGGTGACGGTCTCAATTCTGTGCCAGAAGTAAGTAGAAAACTGGAATCTTGTGGCATGAGCACAGACAGTGGCGATCATCAATTGGAAAGCAGAGTTCATCCTTCTATTCATGAGACTAGAAGCCCGGTAAATATTGAGCATGGAAGCAGTCGCCCACTTGGATACAGCCTCCCACTTGGATACAGCCTCCCACTTGGATACAGCCTCCCACTTGGATACAGCCTCCCACTTGGATACGGCCACCCACTTATTCCTAGTCTGGACCACACTATAGATGGAGCAAGAGTTGAGGTACCACAAGCCATAGAACTGGGATACAATTATAAAGGAACATTTCACTGGAATCTGCTAGCAAATAATTCGTCGTTGTCAGAAGAATCTAGGTTTGGAATGTTTGGAGTCTTATTTCAATACTTGCTCTCCAGTTAGCTGGTATTGTAGTATTCGGTGCTCTGAGTTAGTACTAGTTAGTTAATAACATGCCTGAGCGGGCGTAACTCCACTCACTACGGGGCTATAAGGTGAAGTACCAGCCAACCCGATCGTGTCCAGGCCAAGGAGGAGAGCACAACAGCCAAGGCACGACCAGTTGACGCCAGTATCCAGCTGATAACCGAAGCTCAAGCTGACCCGAGGTTGAGTGAGGTTGAGTTAATTGGTGGCTAGCTTGGATGACGACTCTCTAGCTACCTGCAAGAGGGGAGCTGGCTAGCTTGGACGACGACTCTCTAGTTACCAGCAAGATGGGAGCTGGCTAGCTTGGACGACGACTCTCTAGTTACCAGCAAGATGGGAGCTGGCTAGCTTGGACGACGACTCTCTAGTTACCAGCAAGATGGAGCTGCTAGCTTGGACGACGACTCTCTAGTTACCAGCAAATGGGAGCTGGCTAGCTTGGACGACGACTCTCTAGTTACCATCAAGATGGGAGCTGGCTAGCTTGGACGACGACTCTCTAGTTACCAGCAAGATGGGAGCTGGCTAGCTTGGACGACGACTCTCTAGTTACCAGCAAGATGGGAGCTGGCTAGCTTGGACGACGACTCTCTAGTTACCAGCAAGATGGGAGCTGGCTAGCTTGGACGACGACTCTCTAGTTACCAGCAAGATGGGAGCTGCTACGAAGGAGCAACTCGGTGAAGAAATCCGTTACTGACAAAGTCTCCAGTTACAAATATTACTTTTAGAACAGGCCTAGAGTGAACAGATATTGTCTGTTTATATAGAGAGTGAGATGTGCTAGCTAATGGATAGATAGTGATGGAATGTATGCATTATTGTAACTATGAATGAAACATTAAAAGGTTACTATGAAAATGTTTGTTGTTTCTGGGTGCCGGACTTGCTGTCTCCAGTTATAAAGGTAAGGGGGAGGGGCTGCCTGCAGCAGAGGTTCCGACACAGCCGTTGTTCAGGGAGCTACCTGAACATGCCGTCTTCTAGTTTAGAAACTACTCAAAACATTGTACAATGAAATTATTGGATCTCTAGTCAATATTGACAAGAGGATGATTAATATAATGGGTAGAAGTTATGGTCTAACTAGACATTTGATTGTGTTGCTGGGTGTATAATGATTTGTGCCCTAACATGTGCTTGATATTGTGGCACTACACAAACCCAAATAGGTGTTGTGCTTAATACATTTAAATCTTGCTCATTACAGTGGAACCTCTGATAGTGAACTCTCTAATAAGCTGATTACCTCCATTTAGTGAACTTTCCACTTGCTCCCTACAATATTGTCACCTCTCTTGAACCAAAAACCCTCTTATGACTAGTTCCAAATTGTTGTCAGTTGGGAAGATTTTATTCTGATAAGCACAGGCTATTGGTTTTACATGATCATGTCTAAATTATTAACTTCTGGGTAAAAAAAACAAACTGATATAGATTCATAGTCAGGTGGCTTAGTGGTAATTATTAGGATTACTGTTACTGGGCGGATAAAAGCACCAAATTTACCACAAGGCTCACAAAAGGTGTACTTATCAATATTGAAAGAGGGTCATGCAAAATATTTTTGCTTAGTGGCTAAATTTACCAAAGGCCGTCATTTTTAAGAAAAAACAGGTTTTTCCAATTCTATAAATTTTTACTGTTACTAAATGTTTAGTATGTAATTCACCAAAGTCAGATAGATTAATACGGCAAAGGTAATCTCACTATGTTTTATTGTTTCAGCTCAAAAAATCTCAATTGTTTCAAATTATGAGGAAATAATTGGCTTCAAAGTCATGCAAGTATCAGATTTCTTTGCTCATTATAGAATACAGCAAGTGGTAACAGACAAGCTGGCCAAATTCTTACACCAGACCTCTCCTAACTATGGTGTGTGTGTGTTGGGGATATGACACACCGGTTGAGAGATCTTATCTAACTTTGTTTCTTTTGTTTTGTTTTTTTCTCCCCAACATTACATAACAGGTAAGATTATGATATTTACCCAGCTAACTAGCACATATCAACATTAATTTCATATCATTAACCTCAATGAAGCTGACTTGGAGTCACAGCATCATGTGCCAGAAGGAAACAAGTGAGTCTGTGAAGTGTCTATCAGAGAGCCATGACTTAAGTGGTAGGATAGATGCCTATGTCAATTTTTGGCCTATGTGTCAATTTTGGCAAATGTGAAACAGTTTCAAGATCTGAATGCACTTTCACTTAATTATTTTAGCAGTGATGTAACAGTTGCTGATTTTTAAGCTAACTCTACATGTTGGCACAAGTCCTGCCAGAAGAAATTACAGCAATACCTAGCTAGAAAGGGCAAAAAAAAAAAGGTACTCCCCCTGTCACAGAAATGAGAGAGAGAACACACTAAGCGGCAGAAAATAGACGTGTCAAACTGCTTGTTCTGTGACAATGGACAAGAGGAAGGTGACCTCCTTTTGGTATCAACATTTGAAGCTGATGCCAACTTTCTTCCAACCATGATCGTGGGGCTGGAAGACATCCAGCTTCTTTCTTGAGATTTAATTGCAAGGGATGTAAAGTATCATTTGAATTGATTGGTCAATTTGCCAAATAGCTATGGAGATCACACCAGGAAGTCAAGTATGAAACCTGAATGAGAAGTTAAATGAAGCTAAAGTGTTTGTTTAAGCTAAAATGAGCAGCTTTATAATATTCTGGAACTTTTCTTTTCAAACTATCTGAGATTCATACTCTGTATGTAAATTGTCTTGAGGATTTAGGTATTAAAATAGCCATCAACAAAACTAGGCTGAAGAATTAGTTGTTAGAGCATTTTTCAGAGAGGCACAGGAACAGTACGATAGAAGGAATGTTGTGATTGTATCAAAAAATAAAGGAATGTATAATATGCTTTTTATATGCTTTTCTTTAATTTTCTATGGCACTAGTCTAAAGGATCAGGATAGGCATGCGCATGAATCCCAGGCTAGTCTCACTATTGGCCAGTTAATTCTCTTCAGTGTCATACAAGGCTTTCTGATTCTGCCACAGTAACAAGGACACTCTGGTAAGTAATCATGAGCTTACTATGGCAGCTCTGCAATTATGCAATGGACTCTCCAGCAAAATGTACCTTATTGCCACTGTTCTACCAAAAAAACTACCACCCCTGCTATGGTGGAGAATGGCATGGATGCTCTGAAACAAGCAATTGAGTTCCTTAATCCTGGACAAATCCCTGTTACTGTGTTTAATCAGTTTCATTTGCATTTGTGAAGTATGTACAGTGGAAATGGCCCAGGACTCATGGTGAGTCAGTATATGTTGTCATGCTAGGGGGATTACACACTGAAAAGGGCCTCTGGAGTACATTAGGTGATATTTCTGGAGCCTTATCAGATATGAATAAGTAAGACTGCACATTCTCCTATTTACCATAGAGTATACACAGCAGGTGAGACACATCACTACTATTTTGATGCCTCATTAAAATAGCTAACAGATTGCTCGTTCTCCTTCATAGCAATGTTAACCAACTTACTTGGTACTTGGGAAATATTGTCTCAGCCAGTGAAGATTTTGAACGAGTAGAGGATTCTAAAGTAGAATACAGAATACAATTATAATAATAAAGTATTAAATTTATTTAAACACTACCTACCTCCATTAAACCAAAACATTGCAGGTTCTGAGGGAGCTATTCGTATATTGTGAGCACTGCAGTGCATAGCCCATGATCTAGATTCAAATTTGACTTTATGCAGTTCACAATTTTCAAGGTGACATTTCAGACTGAAATAAGGTTCTACTTTGCCATAGTCATAGTGCAATGTATTTAGAGATAATTGAAGTGTAAATTAGTTTTCAAGAGGTCTGGCTGATGCAGAGAGTAAGTTTGTCGTGACTCTGGTAGTGGCCAGAGATACCAACACTGTTGCCTCACCCACCACAGCAGAGGGGAGGAGTAATGGATGGCAGTAATGAAGGCATGGTCTCCACTCTAGCCATGATGGAGATGATAAACAGAAGGAATCAGACGCATACAGTGTCGTTAAATGGTTAAAGGTGGATGATGAAGAGCCTGTAGATGCGGCTTAGTGAACAATGGAATAGGGGAAGAAGAAATGGAGAGGAAGGTGTTTTAGTAATTCCAAGCAACATGGTGTTTGCATGTATTTGTTCAGTTCAAAGTAGAAAATAATAAGAAACAGACTGAAGTTACTTAGACAGACAAGAGGGCATGATGTTTATTTTCATGGTGAAATGTTTTCAATTTCAATGGTACAATTAAAAATGAATTTGCCACCAAAAAATACTGATAACAATTGATATAGCTATGAGTAACAATAATAACAACAATAATAATAGCAATAACAACACCAATAATAATAATCATTTCAGTTTAAATTTTAATTATGTATTTGCTTTTGTTGTTAGCTACTGAATAAATTAAGTTCAGTTGTTACTTTTTATTGGATTGCTTTTCACATAGGAGATAAAATGGTGTTGGTAAATCCCTTTAACTTGTAGCTAACTTGAAGTTATATTATCGGATAAATATTCTTATTTAGTCAGAACAAGAACCTACAGTTACAACCAACCAGATATACATAGCTTAATGATAGAGGGCAAATAATAATATATTTATTGATGCATCTGAAGTACTTATATGCTGCTGATAGTATTGCTAATTAAAGTACAGTTCATTTAGGTATAGCTACTGGGATTATTAAAAATAAAAATCAAAGTATTAAAAAGAATATTAAAAGAAAAAAAAAAGCATTTTAAGACATTTTTAGAGCTAGTTTTAAGGTGTCTGCAATTGAGCTAAGTTCTAAGTTTATAAGTAACTTTATCAATCCATCCCAAGTTGGTGGATAACGAGGAGACCCATTCTTTATCCAGTCCATTAGTACATCTCGACAACACCGCCTGACTTCTCCCCGACGCTGGCTATCAATACTTTGTAAGCGAGCTGGAGTTAGTTCCAGTAAATCTCCAACTTCCTCCCACTTAACACTCATCTCATCTTTCACCCTGAGAGTCTGTGGCTGGCCATCTTTGTCTGTCCACTCTAGCAATGTTAAATTGCTTAAAGAAAATTCAAGACCTGAAAATTATAACAAATAATGAAGAGCACTTAAACCACTAACTTCTAGCCAGTTACCTGATGTAGCAGCAGCTGCAGAATATCTTGGACACTGAGCCACCACAACGGGACTGTTGTCACTGGATGCATGCTCCTCTGAAGTGACAATTCCTCTGGATGCTCTACCTATGATAATTGCAATATATAAAGGAAATGAATGAAGGATGCTGGGCTAGCTACAAATAAATTAATCAAAGTTTTCTATTTTATAAAGGAATGGGATTATTAGTATCACTTCCAACTGTCTCAGAGAATTTCTTTGCTAGCCTTCAGGGTTTTTTTTCTTAGGGCTAGCATGTACTTTTCTTGCTGTCTCTACTTTGTGATGATCAAAGCAATGCTGGTATATCCATTTTTTTTTAGCAATTCTCTGCAAAAGCCAATTTAGCCAAACACTTTAAAGCTGACCACATCATCCTGACAGGAAGTAAACAAACACATTAATTACATTCCCATAGAACAAAACGATGTATGGATGGTGACCAGACCCTTCCCTCCACCGCTCAGTCGGTAAAGGGTCTGGCTCGTGAGACTACAGCTAATAGTTACTTATATATTGAAACAAATAAATCAACAAACACAATACAACACAGAGTGACGTACATTTGACGTCCTTTGAGGATGTCTTGTCGGGCGTAAAATTGACATCACCTAAGAAAGCATTCTGAGACGGAGTTTCTTCACTACTGGTGCCAACTGAAGGTTTTGAATGAGTAGAGAATTCCAAAGAAGAACACAGAATATAATTATAATAATAAAGTATTAGATTTTTTTAACATTACCTACCTTCATTAAACCAAAGCATTCCAGGTTCTGAGGGAGCTATTCGTATATTGTGAGCACTGCAGTGCATAGCCCACGATGTACGTTCTAATTTGACCTCATGCAATTCAAAACAATTCTCAAGGTGACATTTCAGACTGAAATAAGGCTCCACTTTGCCGTAGTCATAGTGCAACTTATTTAGAGATAATTGAAGACAGGTATTGAATGTTTGCCGAAGTTTACTACAAACTTCACTCGGTGAAATTGTTCTTGGAAGAGCAAACTCATTTGGAGGGTAATTCTCAAGAACAGCACTGACTTCAAGATGAGAGAGATGACTTCTGAGGCAAATTTGGTCCTCATCAACAGAAAATTTCACCCGCAAAGACACTTGATCTTGGTAAATTTGGTTTTCTAACAAATCAAATGTTAGATTCTGATCTCCTGTAGGATTCAGTAAGTAAGAAATGAGCATACCAAACAATCCTTTAGGACAGTGACCAAGTTTGAAAGTGATAGCAAGAGGAGCAATAACAGTGCTGATTATATCTGAAGGAGACTTTTCGACATGATTCAGAACTGAAGGTATGAAATATTTGAGCACTCCCTTCTTGTCGGTAATAGAAACAGCTACACGAAGGTGAAGAAGAAACTTGAGAAACTGGTCTGGTGTGATTTTGTCCTTCTCACTCAAAATATTTTTAAAAACTGAAGCTTCTAAAATTCCTCTCTTGCAGAAACTGTCTTGCTGACTCTTTGGTATAGATGCAGATGACAAGAAAGTTTTCAGTATAAGTTCAGTGACTTTGTTAAAGAGAATTTGAGGCTCTTTAATAATGACATCTGATAGACCTTCAATATCATAGTGCTGGATAATACCTACTCTGAAATGAAGGAAATGAAGAAGTGACCCAATCTCGTCCTCATCAATATTAAACTTTGCTGCCAATTCCTTGCAATAATCCATCGATAAGACAGTCTCGTGAATACTTTGTAGTTCCAGACAGAAGAGAAGGTAACTCACAGGATATTCAATCAAAAACTCATCTCTATCGTGAATGAATGTGTTGATATCAGAGCGAAGCTTCTGAAACTGCTGGTCTTCACTACTGGTATTGTCTACTTCATACATGATGGTATTCAAAAGACCATTAGAATAACGAACAAATCGGAAAAAATTTCTCTCATAAATCATTTTGTGAAGCATTTGATTGATGCTGTCAAGAACTGATTGAGCTTCTGAAGTGATTCTGTCAATATGTGTACCTACTATAAAGACAATAGGCTCATGACACACTGAGGTAAACTTCTCAAGCACACCTTCTTCAGTAGTCTGTATGGCAGAAACACTGGTAAGGAATTGAATGAGAGCATCCATTGTAGAAATAGAGGATTGATACTGGTTGATAATTTCTCCATTGGCTGATCTGTACTGAATGATGTTCTTTGTATGAATGTCAATGTCAGTTCTCATGACAAAGATAAAAATAGAAGGACCAAAGATCAGAAGAGAAAGGCTCTCTTGAAATTCCACCTGTCCACCTGTATCTCTGATGTAAAGAGAATTTTTAGTTTGCAAATCTGCAATATTTTTTATGTTATGTTTATTCAGTACTTCTCTCACGTGATGTTGAATGTCAGACCCTGGATAGTCTAGCTGGTATGGACTGGATTCATAATGCTGCAGCCGTGGCCTTTTTATGGCATTTCCTGGAATAAACTCTTTGTAACTATCCAATTGAGAAACCACAGACTCATCAAAGTCAGTGACTTTCCATGTGTTGTCTTCACAGGTGTAAGCTGAAGTATGTGTGGAGGAGGGGCCTATTTGAACTATGACTATTTTCTCACACATGCCAGTAGAGGAATAGTACACACGAAGTGGCTTGTTCAGGAGACGATCCAACAACGATGTCTTGCCAGATCCAGGGAGTCCTTTCAGTAGAATATTGGCTATCTTTCTTCTGATGCTTTGTTTATTAAATATTGCTGATGTCACCTCATCAGTGAACTTGTGCTTCTCAGGAATCACTTTACCTAATAATCAAACATGAAACAAATATCTAGATCTCAATCTAAATGCATTTACAATATTTAATTATAAGACATACTTAATTCTAAAAAAAGCATGTCAGGAGATATAATAGCATGAAAAACTGCTAAACTTGGGGTTAACAGCACATGGCACATGCATGAGATGGCATAGCAGTCATCCTGTCTCTTTGTTCATCTATCATGCTATGATTTTGGAGATTACTGACAATGAAGCATTAAATTCAGAGCTCGAAATAGCTTTGGGTCATGGACAACATCTGGTTAATTTCGTCAAATGATCTGATGCAGTATAGGTAAGCCAAGTAACTAGGTTAGGGCCCAGTTGCTCTTGGCTATCCAGCACTTGACCATAGCCATTGTCAGTGCTCTTCCTTTTGTTGGAATGGTTGACCTATCCGTTTCTGAACTGAAGCCATAGAACTGTTGTCAATGCTAGGCTGCCGCTCGGAATTAAATCTCCCTGCCATAGAAATTTAGTAGAATTGAAGTGTTCAGTGTGTATAAAGTTTCAAGACATGCTTTGCTGCATGAGAAACTTCAAACCTGGCTTTATAAATGGTTCAAAAAATTTAGAGCTTCCTGCTACAAGGATCACATGGCCAGTGACATGCACACACGAACGATGTTGCTATTGAAAAAGAATCTTCATTGTCAGTCTTGGACTCCTCCGAAGGGTGGCCTTTACCATAAAAAATGATTATTTTTAATTTTTGACTGTTTATTTTATTTATATTTATTCTGTAGTTTGAAGCTTTTGAAGCTGTGTCCAAAGTTTCAAGCCAGTTGGAAATTTCTTCATTCATTTATAATTTTTTCCGCCATTCCTACTTACAGTACTCACATTGCCCAGGAAGAATCTAATCTTAGTTTTACTGCTACTGCTTGTACAGCATGTCTTCGCCATTGTTTGTTTAAAACTATAGCTCATTATAGTTAAAAATAAAACACACAGGAAGAGCTATTCAACCACGTAAACTGCACTTCAATGGGGGCAAGTGTGATTGACTGCGCACATTGAGCAGTGCTTGCTTTTTAAATATAAACTTCACGCGAGTGTTGTATCGTCGTCTCCTAAAATTCCAGTCCTAACCGGTGTTATAAAGCATCCCTGAAGCTCTCACAGAACCCTGTTGCGAGAGAAAGCTACAGTGGGTTCTACACTTGGACAGAGTTAGCAAGCTAAAATTAATGGTGGCTCATTAGGATTTTTTGGGGCGCTCCACCACTGTATTGCAGCGTAGAGGTAGTGAATCCTCTCCTGAACTTCCAAACAGTACTTCAGGATTTTCGAGAATAGGCAACCTAAATATAATTTGCTGGGCCGTTTAATGGTGTTTTAGAGCTGCTTCATCACTAACCTGGGCATTCCTCGACAGCTTCAGAAAACAACAGTGTTAGGCAGGGGCTGGTTTCTTGTGTAACTACAGTTGCCAATGGTTCCACCACACAGTTTCACAAAGAAGAGCTATTGAAGGTATAGCTTATGTACCAGAGTTGCCCTTAGAAGATGAAAACTATGTAAAAAGAAGAGCAAACGAAGTGTCTACGATAAGTCAAGGTGCTTGTATGAGGCAATGATGAGGCACAAGGCCCTTGAAACCTGAGCTTAATACAATGTACAGTAGCTTCTACATTCATTCAGCGAGCGAGCGAAGCGAGCGAAGCTGACTCTCAGTCGTGTTCAATTGAGATTTCAGATATATATATATATGTAGGTATGTATACGTACGTCAAAATATTTCGCCCGCGCTTCTAATTACGTAAGTTAGGTAAAGTGTTCACAGTACCAGTATTTTTCAATTAACGAGCACGGAGAATCCTGCTGCACTGCCTTACGCAACTTTGTTTCAACCAAAAAGTTTATAGCTACTCTCTTCTTGAAACAATTGTGAAGTCTTTGTCAAGCTGCGCTTCTTTGCCACTGCTTTCTAAGTTTATTCAGGTAATTTTGTTATTGTTAACTCTTCATGCCTAAATCATTACTATTATTTAGCGATTTCCTTCACAAATCATCTTTACCTATACTCATATATTTACTCGCTCGCCATGCATTTGCGCTATTTGAGCGCACCACTAGTAATCTATATAATACGCTTGTGTGTCAGTAACGACGACCGACGGTGTGTACCGTATAGCGGGAAATTTCCGTGGGGTTAAATTTTCGCGGAACTGCTTGCCTTAGAAAATTCGTGGTTTGATTAATGCTAAACCACACCCACTTTCTACTCAGCGCTGGCATGGCCACTTTCTCCGTTGAGAGCGTTGTGCGGGGCTTTCATGTATATCAGGAAGTTTGGAACGCTGATCTTGGTGAGCAACTACCTTGCAGAAGAGATTTAGGAAACCCTCATGATCCATCTGCAGTAGGCATGGTGAGGGCTGCCAGAGTAGTTGGCCATGTGCCTAGAAGGATTTCATCAATATGTTCTGTATTTCTACGACGTGGAGGGTCTATCACTTGCACTGTGACTGGTAGCAGACACTACTCAGGAGATCTGCCACAAGGAGGCCTGGAACTCCCCTGTACATTGAAGTTCGAGGGGAGGGAAAAGGAAATTACCAAAGTTAAGAAGCTGATTAAGTTAATGCTGTCTTCAGTACCTTCCAAGGTTGAAACCAAGGATGAACCTTCCAAGTCTGAGCTAACCAAGGATGATTTGCAATCTGGATATGAAAAACCTCCAGCCAAAGAAGAAGAAGCCGTTTTACGTCACCGAACAGGAATGTAGGGAGATAGAAACTAGCATTACCAAGGGGGATTTACTATCTGACATACCTATCAATTAAGCCCAGAACTTTCTACAAGCTGAATTTCCCAACATTAAAGGATTGCAGTCCACATTACTACAATCTAAGAAGAGATTGTCCTCACATACCAAGAACCAGTTGCAAATAATCCATAGTCAAGGAAACCACTGGATTGTGGTATCAAGTATTGACTGTGATGGTGGTGTTGTTAATGTGTACGATTCAATGTACAGTGAGCTTGATCCTGACACTGAAAAGGTGGTCTTCAATCTATTTGGGACAGTGAAGCTTAATTTTGTAAATGTGCAGAAACAGAAAGGTGGGAGTGACTGTGGGTTATTTGCCATTGCAATATCTACTGCAATTTCTAATGGATTAAACCCCTCGAGAATAATATTTGATCAAGCAGCAATGCGCAGTCATCTAGTTACATGTCTTAACAACAAGAAAATGACATTATTTCCCACTATAAGTCAGTAGTATACATCATTAGTTAATAATAATTATTATGATTCACGAACAATGTTTATACCAGCTCCTTTAAATCCATTTCTTATGATTTCTGGCTTGGACAGAAAGTAATCATACATGCTGACCATCCATTTGGCCCCCAATGGTTTCATAATACTCAGTTTTAGATCAACAAACTTGGCATTGCCACCACCTGCAGCCTTTAGCTGGTCACAAAGCTGCGTGGCATACCAGTCCTGGAATTTCCCACGTAAAAAATTCTTAGCAGCTTTGTTGACACTGACATCTAAGGGCTGTAGTCTGTCTGTACAATTAGCAGGAACCATAACCACACTGATATTATTATCTTCCAGCAGCTGTAAGATAGAGCTTGTACATTGACCCTAGAACTTGTCAAACAATACAAGGGCTCTTTGATCAGAAGAGAATTTAAGTTCTGCCCGCTTCTTCTGGACATATGGAATTAGTATCCCTTTAATGTAGTCTTCCATTGTATTCTCATTAGACCATCAACAGAGGCATCACTAAAATTGCTGTGCTGAATCAGGCCATGCGTGACCACACCCACTTTTGTCGTTAATGAAATTCGAGGGTTTATTATTCGCGGATAAGGGTTGGACCTCAAAAACCACGAAAATTAAACACCACGGAAATTTCCCGCTATACGGTATTCATGAATTATTCATGAGCTTGTATGGTTTGGTAAAATATCACCATATTCAGTAGAAAGCAGTTAATTCTAAAAAGTGGGTGCAATTGACAACAGAAGGCGGCGTGGGTTACAAAAAGGAAGGCGAAAGTACGGAAGAGAAGGTGAAAGGTGATTAATTGTGACTATAAAACGTGTGGAATCGGCGAGGTAAGGCGGTGTAGGTTTAAAATGGATGGGAAGAGAAGGCAAAAAGGCGAGCGATTAATTGTAACTAAAAAGTGAGTGGAATCGAGGAATAAAAGCAGGGGTTAGTTTCCAAAAGGAAGGTGAAAGTACAAAAGGACAGAATTTCAGAAGCAGGAGAGATTGACAAAGGAAAGGGGACTCCATAACTCAAGAAGAAGAGCTGAAGAAAGGAAAGGTGGGGTATAAGAAAAGCTCAGATAGTTCTAGAACAAAGAGAGCAGGAGAGGGAACTTATGTAACCTTAACCAATGGTGGAGAATGATAACTGAGCAAGACAACTTGTGCTACTGCAACTTGCAATACGTCAAGAGACACAGTACTTTGAATGGAACTCATGGTGGTGCTCATTTTTGTCAGGGCAAATAGTGAAAAAAACTTCCTCTCTATGTTGAGTCTCTAAAGTCAATAGTCACATGGCTTTGCATTTGACCATACTCACTCTGCTCATTGGCTGCCAGTCCACATTCATGACTGAGAATACCTTCCACGGTCTATTGTCAAGGAATTTCAAGACCATGGTCACTGGGTTGTTTCCAAGAATACAAATCACCTCTCTGCAATGCCTATAGATCAGGCCCATGAACAAAACAATATGATGGTAAATAGTTGCAGTGGTGTTGTAGGACTGACTGAAAACACTCCAGCCTTTAGAGAGTGGACGATTGCTGGACCTGAGGGGGCATGACGACGAAAGAATTTTGACTCAGTATAACCCACACACAGCTGAGAAGCATTATCATGATCTGTTGAACCTGAACTTGCAAACTGTAATGGATGAGTCTGAATGGTGTGATCTGTTGAAACTCTGAGCAAAAACCAGTACACAAAGTACCAGAAAGCTGTGAGATGGTACTAGTTCCATTCATAATCCAATGAAGAAAAATGCTCTTTCTCTTTTCAGGCGACCAGCTCTGAAGACCAAGCAGTGTACCAGTGCTGCTCTGGTAACCTACTTCCTGTCAACACAGTATCTATATTAGATGAGTATGCCAGCATCATCTTTGACTCCCATGGTTGGCTGCAGTACATGTTTGATCCAAACTGTGGATACAGATATTCTTGCCATCCTTGTTGGCAAATTCCAATATTGACTTACATTAAATACTTCTGTGAGTATTTGTGTGGCCTTTGGTACAGGGAAGAACAATAAATATTTGAGTATCAACTCCACGGTATATGGAGCACTAGTGAATAAGTGAACAGAACAGGCCATCTCCAGAATCTTCAGGATGGAAACTTGATGAGAGCACATGCATGCAGCACATGGGTACCTGTCTGGACTACACTACCCATAGCTAGCAATGCTTGATGAGAGCACATGCATGCAGAACATGGGTACCTGTCTGGACTACACTACTCATAGCTAGCAATGCCTGATGAAAGCACATGCATGCAGCACATGGGTACCTGTCTGGACTACACTACCCATAGCTAGCAATGCTTGATGAGAGCACATGCATGCAGCACATGGGTACCTGTCTGGACTACACTACCCATAGCTAGCAATGCATGATGAGAGCACATGCATGCAGCACATGGGTACCTGTCTGGACTACACTACCCATAGCTAGCAATGCCTGATGAGAGCACATGCATGCAGCACATGGGTACCTGTCTGGACTACACTACCCATAGCTAGCAATGCCTGATGAGAGCACATGCATGCAGCACATGGGTACCTGTCTGAACTACACTACCCATAGCTAGCAATGCCTGATGAGAGCACATGCATGCAGCACATGGGTACCTGTCTGGACTACACTACCCATAGCTAGCAATGCCTGATGAGAGCACATGCATGCAGCACATGGGTACCTGTCTGGACTACACTACCCATAGCTAGCAATGCTTGATGAGAGCACATGCATGCAGCACCACATGGGTACCTGTCTGGACTACACTACCCATAGCTAGCAATGCTTGATGAGAGCACATGCATGCAGCACATGGGTACCTGTCTGGACTACACTACCCACAGCTAGCAATGCTTGATGAGAGCACATGCATGCAGCACATGGGTACCTGTCTGGACTACACTACCCATAGCTAGCAATGCCTGATGGAGCTTATCAAGTGTGGTTGCAAGAGCACAAATGGTTGTGGTGCCAGATGTGGCTGCAAGATAGCAAACTGGGATTGTACAGATCTTTGTAGCTGCTATTGCATGAAGTAAACTTGTCAACACTCTCGTATTGATACTATACTTTGATATTGATGAGTACCAGCTGAAAATTTCAATTTTATGAACTTCATCCCTAAAAATAATTGCTTTGACAAAAAAATTATGGGTGCAAAATATTTGGAACCTATCAAATAATCTTTAGTTAGATATAACAAATTACCAAAAAAAATTCATGCTTTTGTCCAGTCATTCCTGCACATTTCATTAACCCTTTCCTTTTGGACTTAATTTTATCGCGACGTCAAATGCATCAATGACCTCAGGCAGACAGTTAATCTATATAATAATACACTTGTGTGTTAGTATGACGATCGACGGTGTGTATAATTCATGGGCTTCAAATGGTTCGGTAAAGCATTGTCATTACACGATGGGTAAAGTGTTATCACATTCAGTAGAACGCGGTTAATTCTAAACAGCGGGTGTAATAGACGAGGAAAGGTAGCATATGTTTAAAAAAGGAAGGCGAAAGTATGAAAGAGAAGGTAAAAAGCAATTAATCAGCTGGTGCAATAGGTGAAGTAAGGCAGCATAGGTCTAAAATGGAATGGAAGAGAAGGCAAAAATGCGAGCGATTAATTGTAACTAAAAAGTGGCTGGAATCAATGAATAAAGGCGGAGTCAGTTTAAAAAAGGAAGGTGAAAAAGAAGGAAAGCGTTTGCAAAGCTTAAGTTCACAATCATGGTAGTAGGACAGAGAGATTCAGAAGCAGGACAGGTAGACAAAGGAAAAGTGACACCATGACTCGAGAAGAAAGCGCTAAAGAAAGGGAAGTGGGAAATAAGAAAAGCCGAGATATTTCAGAAAAAAGAGAGCAGGAGAGGGAAACTTATGAAACTTTAACCAACGGTAGAGAATTTCACATTCCATTAAGCTACTTGACTAATAACTAATAGGGCTGAAGGATACTAGCAATAGCTACCAGGACAGAAAGAACTGAAGTGATGATGACGGAGTCTATATTATGCAGTGGAGTCTGAATAGTAGCCAATCCCTTACACTGCAAGTATTATTTGAAGAA
>WLWD01001243.1_pt1 | contig 29044 bp, 23 predicted proteins | sample 6712731 | NCBI WGS metagenome assembly WLWD01 (sample SAMN12718690, study PRJNA576275) | sponge metagenome | isolation source: marine sponge | host: Mycale hentscheli | place: New Zealand: South Island, Marlborough, Capsize Point | collected 2014-11-01
GTCGGGCCACTCGGGCCAGGGCCCGACCACTTTTGAGTACAAAACTTAAAGAGTGGGTGTGGCTAATTTTCCCCATAGCTTTAGTGGGTGTGGCGCATAGGTAAGTTTTGTGACCGCGTGGTCTGACCTCAGGTCTGTGCCTCTCGCTCTCTGGTTTTTATGGCTTCTTTACCTTCTGAAGAGTCTTTGCCTGAAACTCCACATCAACCGGCATCATTCTCTTTTCCTAAGAGAGATTTTGGCAAAAGGAAGCGATCATTTCAGGCGAGCTGGTTCCATTCTTGGTCCTGGTTGCACTATAATGAAGCTAAAGACTGCGTTTTTTGCCACCTTTGCTGTAAGGCCATCAAGGAAAAGCACATTGTATTAAAACCAGGAGCAACAGATGCTGCATTTGTAAGTTCATGTCATTTTTTGTTTTGCATAGACATTGAGCTAGCTAAATTTTTATTTATAGTTGAGTCGAGGTTTCAGTTACTGGAAAGATGGAACGGTGGCATTTCGGCAGCATGAGAAAAGCATGTGTCACAAGTTAGCTGTTGAGAAGTTGTGTACCATACCAGCAACTTGTCACAATGTAGGTGAAATGCTAAGCAATAGTTTAGCTGCTGAGAAAGCAAACAATCGGCATTGCCTTCTGAAAGTTGTGAGTGGCCTAAAATTTCTTGCAAGACAGGGCTGTGGAATACGAGGGCATGATGATAAGGAAGGCAATCTACTTCAACTGATGAAACTTTTTGGTGAAAATGATCCCAAGGTAATTTGATCATTGCATTTTTAGTATAATAGTAAAGTTTTATTAATTTATTTATTTATGTTTGTAGTGTCATGAGTGGCTTCAACGAAAGAGTGAACGCTATTTAAGCCATGAAAACCAAAATGAATTGTTAAAAATCATGGCAATGAACATACTACGTTCAATAGCGAAAAATCTTCAAGAAACTGAGTTTATAACTGTAATGATTGATGAGTGTGCTGACATTACCAACAAGGAGCAGGTAAAAAATGTTATTAACGTTTAGTAAAGTCAACTATAAAGAATTGTATTAAATGTAGGTTGTCATTGTGCTAAGATGGGTGGACGATGAGCTTCAAGTGCAAGAGGAATTTATTGGTCTCTATGAAGTATCCACTATTCAAGCTTCTTCCTTGGTTGCTGCTATTAAAGATTGTTTACTTCGTCTAAACATTTCTCTTACTAAAGTTAGAGGTCAGTGTTATGATGGGGCCAGTAACATGAGTGGGTTACGAAAAGGCGTAGCTACTGTTATCCAGGCAGAACAGCCTAATGCCTTTTATACCCATTGTTATGGTCATAGCCTAAATTTAGCTATTGCTGATACTATAAAGAGTTCAGCAACCATGAAGAGAGCTCTGGATATATGCCATGAAGTAACTAAATTAGTGAAGTACTCTCCGCGTAGACAGAATGCCTTTAACAAGCTTAAGGAAGAATTATCACCTGGTAACCCAGGTGTGCGTACGCTGTGCCCAACTAGATGGACCGTACGGGCTGATTCAATGGAAAGCATTATTCGAAATTATTCAGTTCTGCAGGAGTTATGGGATGAAGCTATACATTTTGTTCGAGATAGTGAGGTTATAGCTCGTATCAGAGGCGTTGCTTCTCAAATGCAACTGTTTGACTTTTTTTTTGGACTTGTATTAGGCGAAAGTTTGTTGCGTAACACCGACAATTTAAGTCGAACGCTCCAAAAAAAAAATTATTCAGCTGCTGAAGGTCAATTTACTGCAAAGAGAACAAAGGAAGTACTACAGAGTATTTGCAGTGAAGAAAGCTTTAATTTGTTTTGGGAGAAAGTAATATCACTGGCAGCTAAAGTAGATGTAAATGACCCTGTCCTTCCACGTAAAAGAAAAGTACCAAGACGATTTGAGGATGGAAATGCTGAGCCAGAATATGATGAAAGTCCGAAAGACATGTACAGAAGAATTTATTATGAGTCACTCGATCTTTTGGTACAGGCTATAGAAGATCGATTCAACCAACCCGGCTATAGAATGTTTAGCAACTTGGAAACACTGTTAATGAAAGCTGTTAAAAAGGAAGATTATTCTAATGAACTAGAAGTAGTATTAAAAGTATATAAAGATGATTTTAATGCTTCAAACCTTACTACCCATCTCAATATTCTTGGCACAACTATTTCCAGAGAGAATTATTCTATTTCTGACATACTGACATATTTACAGAAATTATCATCTGCTCAGAAAGAATTAATGAAAGAAGTCATTATATTGGCCAAGCTTATATTAATTATGCCTGCTACGAATAGCACGAGTGAACGATCCTTTAGTGCCTTAAGACGACTTAAAACTTATCTTCGTTCAACAATGGGCCAAGAAAGATTGAACTCCCTAATGATTATTCATGTTCATAAGGATTTAACTGACAAAATTAATATCCGTGAAATTTGTAATGATTTTATTAGTAAAGGTGAACGTAGGCATCAGGTGTTTGGAACTTTTTAACCTTATTTATTGTAATCATTGCTTTTTATTGTGTAGTTTTAATACTAATATGATAAAGTAATAATAATACTAGGTTATTGTGAACTTAATTTTTACATAAATTAGCTATCTAACACTACAGTTTAGTAGCTGATACATATGATCGAGTCAATAACTGCATTAACTACTTCCGCTTCCTGTCTTTAAGCCACACCCACATCCTGGCCTGACCACTTCAAAATTGGCGGAGCCGCCCCTGTTAAGGATCTCTATTGATTGTTTAACTACACTCTCTAGGATCCATTTGTAGCTACAATTGACATGTCTACCACACCTTGTAATATTGTGAAATAGTCATGTTTTATTAAATTCATTAGTGGTACAAACTGCTTATAGTATTTATATGTATATAATTTGTTTGAATTTATAGAAAAAGTACAACTTTCAACAACTTCTACCAAATGGAATGTATCAGAAACCATTCATTCTTCAGAATTGAAAGATAAAGATAGACTAACAGAAAAGAAATTACTAAAAAGTAAGATTGTAGACAATTGACAGGTTGTAATGTATGGATTGAATAAATCCGATTTATATAATAAGGTTACTGGCATTGAGTATTTCACATAGTTATGCATTTAATGTATGATTCATTTTTCTCTTTTTGCTCATTTTGAACATTAACTTGTAAACACTTTCATATCACATTGTTTAAACAATGATAATACTTTCAATAATATACACACAATAATATGTAGTTATGATTTAATTTGATGATTGTTGTCAGAAACATACTATATTTTGAGTATTATCATAGTTAATTGACAAAATAATGTCACTGGCATTGAGTATTTGTCATAGATATGTTTCAAAATGATTCACTTTAATCTTTTTGCTTATTTTGAACATGCATCGCAAATACTTTCGTATCACATTGTTGAAACTGATGGTAATATTTTCAACAATATACATACACAATATGAAGGAGCTTGTCTTCGGAGCGCGAGAGCCCAAGTGTCTAGCTACCATTTAAACTGTCAACAATTTTGTATTTTTTGCTCTCTAATTATACGATAAGAAAAATGAATGATTACAATCAAAAACGAGGAAATGACGATGACGATACTTTACCAAACAAGAATGTAAGCTATTGAAACACAAACAATACACTAGGACACAAACATACCGCCGGCCAAGACAAAGTCTTTCAATGAGAATGTTAGTTTGCTTGAAGCAGCAATGCAACTTTAACGGCTGGCCTCTTGTAGATGCCTGTGGCCGTCTTGACAGTGACAACCCGAACCGTACCGTCTGTGCCAGGATGGACTCCAATGATCCTTCCCATTGGCCACTTAGCAGGAACAAAGTTCTCGTCTCGCAGAACAACTATGTCATTTATCTGAAGATTCCTAGTTGGAGAGTGCCATTTAGAAAACTTCCGTAAACAGGTGAGATATTCAGAGGACCATCTCTTCCAAAAATGTCGCACAACACTCTGTGTCAGAACCCAGCGGCGAAGCATGGACACTGGTGGGGATGGTGATGAGTCAGGCAAGGCCTCCAGTGGCCGTCCAATCAAGTAATGGCCTGGGGTGAGTACTTCGAGGCCTTCTCCTTCACAAGGTAAGGAAGCTAGAGGTCGTGAATTCAAACAAGCCTCGATCTGAGTCAAAACTGTGGTTAGCTCTTCGAATGTGAATTTGACGTTGCCCATAACTCTCCTTAGGTGAGTCTTGACACTTTTGACTGCTGACTCCCAGAGGCCTCCGAAATGCGGGGCCCTTTCTGGGATGAAGTTCCATCGGATACCTTGTGATGCACAAAATTCAGGGATCTTTCCAGAGGATTTCTGCCTTTCAAGAAATTCAACCAATTCTTTCAGTTCACGAGATGCACCCACAAAATTAGTGCCATGATCGCTCCAAATGGAGTGAGGCTTGCCTCGTCGTGAAATAAATCTTCTAAGACAGGCTATGAACGCGGATGACGAGAGATCTGATACAGCCTCCAAGTGCACAGCTTTGACAGACATGGCCACAAAAAGACAAACATAAGCCTTGACAACCACAGGTTTGCGAACCATACCTAGCTTGATGTAGACAGGGCCAGCGTAATCTATCCCTACGTTCTCAAAGATGATTCCTGGAGTAATGCGCTGTGGAGGTAGTTGACCCATGGGTGGAGGCTGAGGCCTGGCAGACGTCCGTCTGCATTGAACACATGCACGAATGATTGATCGGACCGCAGAGCGTTGGCCAACAATGTGGAAACGTCGTCCCAGCGAGGCATTGACCAGAGTTTGACCAGCATGGAGCAGTCGAAGATGCTCATCTCGAATGATAAGTTTGGTCAAACAGTGCTTGCCACAGAGGATGAGAGGGTGTCGTTGAGCATATGGAAATTGGGAATTGTGCAATCGTCCTCCAACACATAAGAGTTTACCATCATCGAGGAATGGGCGCAGAGCGCGCAAACAACTGCTCTTGGGGAGCTCCTTTCTGTTTTCCAAGCACTGAATCTCGTCGTGAAAGCTTTGAGACTGAGCTAAATTAATCCAAACAAGCTTCGCTGTATTCAACTCATCAGAAGAAAGAGAGCCAGACTTGGGATCTATTCCCTGATGTCGTGAACGACAGTTGTGTACAAATCGACGCATCCAGGCAGTAACTCTTGTCAAGCATTCAAATCGAGAGAAACAGTCAAAGGGGATAAGGGTATTGATCAGCACGGTGGCGACATGCACTACAATCTCATCTGCCTCTACTTCATGGCTGTTTGGCTGCAGGGATGACGACTGAGGCCATTGACATACTCCTAGCCGAAGCCAGGGTGGACCGTCCCACCAAAGTTCATGAGATAGTAGCTCAGAAGGAAATATGCCCCTGGAAGCACAATCAGCGGGGTTAAGTATGCCTTCCACATGATTCCAGCGACTTGGTGGCACAGCCTCAGTGATGTTTGTGATCCGATTTGCAACATAAGTCTTAAAACGACGTGGGTTCCCGGCGATCCAATTCAATACGATTGTGCTATCTGTCCATGCGAATATATCAGTAGTAGAGATACTAAACAAACTCTGGCAATGTTGCAGTAGTTGAGAGAGAAGATGAGCTCCACACAACTCCAAACGAGGAATAGATAGCCTCTTCAGAGGAGCAACTTTGGTTTTCGCAACCACAAGTGAGGTGTGAATGGAGCCAGCAGCATCCACCATCCGAACATATACAACTCCGGCATAAGCCGACTCGGATGCATCACAAAAGCCATGCAACTGCCAGAAAACAATGTTGACATCCTTGGGGAAATAACATCGAGGGATACATTTGCCAGTGATTAGAACGAGTTCAGACCTCCATTTCCGCCACTTCTGCTGAATATCTTCAGGCACAGGTTCGTCCCACTGAATCCTCTCCTCCCACACACGTTGTAAGAGAACTTTGGCCATGATGATAACTGGGGAGAACCAACCAAGAGCATCAAAAGTCTTGGCAATGTCCGATGTGAGCAAACGTTTTGTCATAACTTCCGCAGCTGGAAAATCTGCCACTGTCAAGCGAAAGTGATCAAGAGTTGAATTCCATCCAATTCCCAAGGTTTTGGCGTACTCGTCAGGGCCTGATATCGGGTGAACTGACTTCTGCTCACGTAGCTGAGGATCAATATGTTGCAAAACTTCCTCCTCATTTGAATTCCATTTACGAAGGAGAAATCCTCCCTTAGCGAATAGAGCTTGAAGCTGGTGATGCAATTCAATGGCTTGTTCAATTGAGTCTGCGCCTGTAAGTCCATCATCGACATAAAATGACTCTTCCACTGCCTTAGCAGCCAGAGGGAATTCAAGTACATGGTCTAGAGTGTTTTGTTTCACACACATATTGGCAATAAATGAGGAAGCTGAAACTCCAAAGGTCAAACGAGTCATCCTATAATCCTTGAGTGGTCCACTAGGTGAGCTTCTCCAAATGAAACGATGAAGATCACGATCTGACTCAGTTAATGCAATTGCTCGGTACATGCGACTAACGTCTGCGATCAGAGCTACTCTATGGAGCCTGAAGCGCAGGAGAACATCAATCAGTGACGAGTGTACAGTGGGACCAACTAAAAGCAAATCATTCAAAGAGATACCACTAGATGTCTTGCTCGACGCATCAAAAACTGCACGAATCTTGGTTGTCGTACTGGATGCCTTCGTTACCACGTGCATGGGCAAGTAGTATACTGAATGGGGTGACTTGTGTAGATCATTCTCAGGTACCACCTCTGCATGACCGGAGTCGAAATACTCATCAATGACTGCCTTGAATTCTGAAAAGTGGCCCTTCATATGCAGAGAGCGCTCAAAGCTGATAAATCGTCTAACGGCTTGCGATCGAGATTCTCCGAGAGGTTTGACTTCAGATTTCTTGAGTAGTGGAACCTCGAATCTTCCATCCTCTAATCGAATGTGATGACTTTCAAAGTGATCCATAACCGCCTTCTCTTCCAATGTGTAAACTGATTTAGCAAACGATTTCTCCTCAATCTCCCAGAACCGACGTAGAAGATCATCACCTGTCAGTACAGTGACATGATGAGAAGTAATAGTGGGAGTACAAGGACTTGTGCATCCAGACAAGATCCAACCAAAGTGAGTCTCGAAAGCAGTGGGAGATCCTTCAGGTCCCGTGTGTCGCCCTTCGAGCATTACTTCTGAGAAGACTTCGATACCCAATAGCAGATCTATTCTTCCAGGTTTTCCGAACCCTGGATCAGCAAGATGAAGATCCATAAGATGATTCCAGTTCTGATCAAAAGCGACGTGATGTAGAGGTAAGTCACAAGTAACTCGAGGGACAATAACGGCAGAAGTAGAAAACTTCTTGTCTGGATTACATTCAGAGAATACACGAAAAGTGGTAATAGGATCCAGCTTAAGTTCCAACAACGAGGTAACGAATGAACCAGATGGTTCATGGCCTAGAGCTTTAAGTGCACGTAAATGTTGCTGGGCCACATCATGTAAGCGACGTAATTCCCTTCCTGTTCCATCTTTCAAGTTGGGAACTTCCAAGATTTTCTGTACATGAGCCTGATGTATCAGTCAAGGACGATCATAGCGTGATTTCAAACAGATAAGAGCTTCGTTATAGTGGTCACCAGATCTAGACAATCCTTCTATCGATGTCTTAGCACTCCCATCCTTGAGGGCATGGCGTAGATAGGCAAGCTTCTCAGTGTCTGTAAGGTTAGTTCGAGAATGTACGGATACATCAAATTGTTCCCAAAAGGTCTTCCAATTGAGTATGTTCCCATCAAATGTGGGTACATCGAGTTTAGGAAGCTTGACTCCACTCGGATCCGGCATGCTAGAGATGCTAGGAGGGTCGTGTGCTCGCAATAATTTCTTGATGGCCAGAGATAGATCAAATATATTCCTTTCAATGTGATTGAGAAGAAGACCAAGCTCACTATCATCCTCCACTTCAAAGGTAAGTAGACTTCGACGTATATCGGTAGATTCCGCTTTAATTTCTGTAAGCTGTTCAGTGTATTGCTGTAGTAGACAGATGCCATCCTCGCCTGTAGGAAGCGCAGAGGTTCCATCTTGCACAGCCTTCAATCCTCTTTCAAGATTTTTTAGACGTTTCAGAGCCTTCTTGGGTTCACTGGAGTTTCGGGACAAACAAATGGTTGAAAGATTTTCCAAACGAGAGGTGAGCGCAGCCACGAAATCATCATGTTCATCGAGAATAGTTTGTTGCGCCTCCAGCTCTGCTTCGTCATCGATCAGGTCAATGACAGCGTAGTGATGAACTTTGAACTCTGCAAACAAGGATTCCAGACGTGTGGTAAGGCGTCGAGGTTCTTCCGAGCTTAGGTCGGTAGAATGTTCCAACACATCCAAGCGGTTACTAATACGAGTAAGAGAGGCCTTTACGATTCCTCGCTTTTTCTTGCGACTCGAGAGAGCACGCACAGGGTCTTCAGTCATGGCCGATACAGTTATGTGAAGGCAGGGAACACGTGGTCGCCGAAAAGCTAATAAACTGCTAACGCAAATGCTCCGAAGATAACTAACAGTGAATCGCCGGTTCTATACAGGGTATCCGGCTCGAAGGACCATCTATGAAGGAGCTTGTCTTCGGAGCGCGAGAGCCCAAGTGTCTAGCTACCATTTAAACTGTCAACAATTTTGTATTTTTTGCTCTCTAATTATACGATAAGAAAAATGAATGATTACAATCAAAAACGAGGAAATGACGATGACGATACTTTACCAAACAAGAATGTAAGCTATTGAAACACAAACAATACACTAGGACACAAACACAATATGTAGTTAAGATTTAATCAGATGATTCTGTTCAGAAAGATACTATATTCTAATTACATACACAATATAAATAACAACTGCAAAGCTAGTGGCATTGTTTAAGATATTTTTTGATACAATGCATTTGATTATTATCTTTATAAAACTGTCAATGAAGTAATCATTAATACAAATGCTAAGGTTTGATTGAGATTTCTTAGACTTCACCTTTTCTGTTTGTTTGTGGTAATAACTACTACAAGATACGTCTTGCATATAGTGGACGGTAAGATATTGGAATGTCAAGTATTAAATAATAATGGCACAATTACTACAGAAATTGCGAAAGCTGCAGATGAAGTCACAGCAATATTTACTAAAAATGTGCAAACAAATAAGGGAATACATCGTACTGAAATCTTGTTTATTAATGTATGACAGGATATTTAGCATATGGGTAATCTTTTATTCAATGTCTGTCTTTGAGTTTATCTATTTGTTTATCTGTTTGTTGTTTTTTTGTCTGTTGGTTAGTTTATTGGTATCCATGTTTTTTTTCTTGTCTATTTGTTTATCTGTTTGCTTAATTGTCTGCTTGTCAGTCAGTCAGTTTATTGGTATACATGTCTGTCTGCTTGTCACTAGAATATGCTGAATTCAGAGATAACTTGTTTTTGTTATTATTTTGTTTTGTTTCTGACAGATATAAGCCAATTTATGATCTAATTATTACACGTCTGTAACCCTTATGTTTCACCTATCACGAATATAGGACTAGTATTTGCTAATGGTTTAATTAGATAGACTGCTTATAATATGTAGTGAAATTAGTAATAAAACTTTTTCAAAGACATATCATATGTTCTTATTGTATTAAATAAACACCTAGATAAAGAAATTGAGAAAGCCTGTCAAGAAGCCATACAAAAACGGATATGTATAGACTTATGTGTAGGACGAATGAATTTTGTTGGTCTTCCAAGATCTGGTAAAAGTTCAACTCTACATCGATTACTTGGAGATTTTATAAACATTGATCAATCTAACATGAAAATTAATGAACCAAGCACTGGAGTAGCTGAGAGAAGGCAGCTATTCATTCAGAGTATCAGGAAGTCATTTGGATTTGCACAGCAGGGGCAATGGACTAAGAAGGACATTGTTGGTGAAACTTCAATTCTTAATGAGGTTATACAAGAAGCTGTAGAAAGTAAGTAGAACTTGTACAAAACTTTAATATAGCTGAAGGCTTTAATATTTACACCTTAAGTTTATCATTGTAGCTGCAAATTTAATTAAAGTTTTGATTGTTAGCAGAACACATTTCTCTTGATCACAATCAAATTATATCATTTAGTTGTCCTCCTATTATGATGTGTGGATTTAAGTTGATGGGGAATCTATTTATTGGATTTATTTCTTACATTATTATTAGTGTTTTGAATTACAGTGCTTCCAACTTAAAGAGTGGATTTTTTTAAACTACTGTATAGACCCTCACTACAGTCATTTAACATACACATACCTTTTCTTCATCATCCCAATAATGTTTACAATAGTAAAACTGCCTGTTTAGAGAATGGAAAATGGAGAACAGCACTTTTCTCATTCACTCTAATACATTTTACGCCATTTTTGTTGATGTCAAATTTTTGCAGTAGTTCGTAATTAAACGTAGCTAGTTAACGAGCTAAGGTCGAACAGTTATTTCCCTGAGCAGTAAGACGGGACATTCCCTAACTGCAAGCGGCTATATAGATTCTCTTCGTTCTACTAGCAGCAGTAATCGAAGTCGAAATCAGTCAGAATTGTTGGTTGGTATTACTAACTTGGAGCCAAGCCTATCCAAGAGGTCCTGCTTTTCAAGAGCTGAAAAAAAGCTGAAGGAGTTTAATACTCCCAAGGCACCCAGCATTCGGTATTCTGACAACATCAGGGCGATGCAGTTGGAGTCCTTCGAGTGGTGCATCTCCAGACGGCAGCTAAAACGCTGGCCGTGATAGGCAGTAGCGCCGTAAAACTTGATCCCACGGGCCTGAGATACAACCGTATCTAAATCAGCCATTACCCATGCAACAATTAGCGGTAAACTGGCGCCCTCGTACCTCTATGACACAAATACGCATGCGCTTTATTGTGACGTCGCATATACGTGTACTAAAGGCCCACAACCCGCTCTAAATGTCATCATTTGATGATCCTTACCGTGCGTAATTTTTTTTCGGTGAAAAACAGCCACAACTCACTTCATTTTCAAGGTATATAGCTACCAAAGTTATACATAATAATTTTAAGGCAATTTTACATCATGTGTCAAATTTTTAGAGATATAACTCAATAAATTCAAAAATCCTGGCTTAAACACTTTTTTTTTAATTTAAAATATTTCGAGATTCAAATTTCGTGTGCCCACAAAATCAGGCTCATATGAAACTTCAGGTATTAAAGTATCAGTATACCAAGTTATAGAGATAAGGAAAAATAATTTCTCTTTTTTCAGCTTAAACACTTCCAAATTCACTGTCTTGAAGCTCCCAGTTCCATCACCTATAACCACAACAATAACCACAAACCCTCAAAATTGTTTTGTCTGTATGTTAATATGACATTAATGTATAATAATACAAATTTTTAGCTTTCTATTACACATACTTGAGAAATTATAGCAGAATTAGCAACCTTAACCAAAAAGCTAAAAAATCCACTCTTTAAGCTGGAAGCACTGTATATAATTCAAGTTCTTCACTATTAAAGTTTAATTTTACCATATGAATATGACATCAGCAATTTACTTTTACCAATAATAGTTTCTTTATATGGACTTTGTAATGCATAGTACTTGGATAACAACTTGATGAGTACAAGAAATAGTATTAGACAATAAATAATGCTATATAAACCTGCAATAAAAGTATAACACATTTTCGATTATTATGCTTAAGTTATAATGATGGGTTAAAATTCTGAAATGTTGTAACTTTATAAAACAACAGGTAATAGTAATTTAGCATAAGTGAACTAAGTTAAATGAAAGCAGGTAAACTCATCAAAATTTACATTTACAGTTAAAAATATACTCATTATGTTTAATAAATTGAATGGAATAATAATTGAATTTTATTGATCATTTTATGCAGAGACCAAACCGAAATTCCAAATTAAACTAGATGTATCAGCAACTGAAGAAGTTATAGATGCCCAATCTTCAAATGGTGCTAAGGAAATGTCTTTAAATACAACTGTAGAAGATATAAGAACACCGGCTAAGACATCAACAACTTCTGACGATGAAGATAAGTTACAAGTATCACATGCCATCAATGTAGCTGAAATTTATCCTGCTTATATTGAAGCTGCAGCAGAACACAATGAAGAGAAAGTAAAGTATTTACTGAAAAACACTATATACTTGATAACAACAGATCATGGAGGCCAAACTGAATTTCTAGACCTCATGTCTCGCTTTCTAATGGGGGCTTCTTTACATCTTATTTTCAGTCGACTCACTGATTCCTGGGACTGTGAGTTTAAAATGTATTGCACCAATGAAGATGGAGTTTCTTCTGAGAAAGAAGACTCTATAGTTACTATAGAAGAAGTTACCTTTCAAACTCTGGCTAGTATAGCGTGCATGAAGAATACGAGTGACAAATTGACCTCAAATAAAGCCTCTAATGCTGACTTGGAGAAAGCCAACATAGTTACTAAAGCTATGTTTGTGGGAACATTTAGAGACAAAGTGTCTCTGTCACAATTAAAAAAACGAGATCAGATTCTTAGAAAGAAAATTGAGCAGACGGAATTTTACCACCAAGACATTGTCGAGTATGCCTCAGAAGAATTCCTGACATTAGCACTGGACAACAAGAAAGGAACTATAGAGGAAATCAACACAGCAAGAGTAACTTTTGAGAATTGCATTAAGAAGAATCTAGGTAAAGTTCACATTCCTTGCTCCTGGTTGATGTTCAACATTGTTTTGCGATCAAAAGGAAAGCGCACAATGACACTTGAAGAATGCAGTGAGATTGCAGAAAGTTTAAATATTGATTTATCAGACCTAACCAATGTCCTATGGTTTCTTCATTATCGTGTTGGCACGCTCCTGTACTATCCAGATGTGAGAGGTTTTGAAAACATAGTCATTTGTGACATCAAGGTTAGCACTACTTAATTTATGTATAATCTATATATTTATGTATTTTTTCTTATATAATTAGCTATTGGTTGAGTAGATTGGAGTGTTTATTATTTTTTTATTAATACAATGCACTTACATGTTCTTGTTTTAAAAAACTGTCGAGTTTTGTCATACTTTTTTATGTAGGTAATATTTCTAAAAATTAAATAGCGTGCAGGCATTTTTCTAAAATTAGATCTGTCCAAATGCAATTATATATTACTGCAAACTTTGGATAGTATGTCGTTTTTGAACTCGTAGATCTATTAGAATTGGAATTTAAAATTGATGAATTAGTTATAATAAGTTTGAATTTTTTTAGCTTTTCAATTGAACTATTTTATTTTTTTCATATACGAAGGTTCTTTAATGCTTTAAACATTCATTTCATGCTGATGTCTTTGTACAAATAAATAAACCGCCTGCAATTATATTTCCTTTAATTGCTACGCCATCTCTCCTTGTGCTGCTATACTTTTCTATGCTAATTCAATGAACAGCAGTTCCATTTACTTTTTGAATGGGGAATGATAAGCTGTTCAATTATTCACATAATATTTAGTTAAGTTTGTGGTTAATTACAAATGTGTTAATAAATAATGGGTTGGCAGGTAAGTAAGTAATTATGATGAAAAGGCACACATTTTAGAAAAACTAGGCATTTATTACTAGAAAAATCGTAGTGCTCATAAAGTGTTCGAATTATTTTTTTACAAAAGTAAATAATATAAACATAATTATTCTCCTTAATTTTTAATAATGGACATATGTTATTTGTCTTCTAATTGTAAGACAGACAAGGTGTGTATACTTTATTATAGTTAATTTGAATTAAACTGCTAAACAATTTATTGTTCAGGTGATCTTTGATGTTGCAACACAACTAGTAAAGAAGACATTTGTGTACAATAAAGCTGGACATCGAGCAGCAACAATATTTAAGAACAAAGCTCAGTTCACAATGGCAGATCTACTGGAAGCTACTAAAGAAGATGTTAAGGATTCTATTTCTATGGAAATGCTAATCACACTTTTTGAGCATCATAATATCTTAGCTTCCCTTCCAATTACAAGAAATAGAATAGAAATTACTTACTTCATGCCTAGTATTCTTAGAAGTGCTACAAAAAAGGAGCTCCAAAATGTTCCTATTACTACTGAAGTGTCTCCTCTCATGTATCGATACGAGTGCGGCTATCTACCATTAGGAGTCTTCTCTTCTCTTATTATAGGCCTGGTTTCAAACACAAAACTAAATTGGACTTTCAAAGAAGACAGTCCTTGTCGCAACAAGATTGAATTTCTCGTAGGAAAGGACTTGGACACAGTTACTATCATTAGCTATGCCACATATATTAAAGTGGTACTCTACAGAGAATCTCATCCAACAACACCCACTTCTGTAGTCTGTGCACACATTAGAAATACTATCACTTCTATGTTAACAGAAGTCAATCATAATCTCAAGTACCTCGATGCAAGACTTCAATATGGATTCGAATGTACTAACCACTCATCGGATTCTGTCTTAAAGTTATTGAACAAAGCTTCACTCCATTTATGTATACTGGAAGATGAAACCTCTCCTAAAATGAAGTGTCTGAAGAACCCAAATGTTACTAAAATAATTCCACTTATAGATTCAAGACAGACAATTTGGTTTATTGAGGTATGACTATAGAGTTTAGTTCAAGTCAGTGTAATTAAATACTATATTTATCAACACTATAGGAGAAATATGGCAGTGTATTGACTACTGGAATACAACCTCATAAAGGTATTCATTGTAAAGCCGAAAAAGCTAGCATTGAATAAGTGTTTATCATAATAATGATAGACTTATATTAATTTAATATACATTACTATAATTATGCTAACCGTATGAATATACGTACATATTTTCATAATATAATATTGTAATTTAAAACAATGTGCATATTTTTCAAAATATATTATGAATATTAGTGGAATATTTAATCTAGAGCCACTAACCAAACTTTCCTGAATTCTTAGCAGCATAAGCATTATTATAATTAGTATGTTAATCTTATATTATGTAATTTAAAATAATGCACATAATTAAATTTGTGAATTGGGCATAAAGCCACAATTATAATAATAGCAAATTTTGCTCTTTTTAACTGTTAACTATAACTTAACCCGATGTTTCGACTTCTTGCCGAAGTCCTGTTCAGGGGTCAACAAGAGGACTTCAGCTAGAAGTTTAAATGTCAGTTATGTAATTAACTATATTGGCTGTTAAAAATAGAAAAAATTTGCTAATATTATAATTATTTCAGCCGAGAATGACTGAATCATTGAAAGCCATAATTGTGACCTAATAGTCGTAAAAATTCATATATGCATGAAAATAATTAAAGTTGCACACACGTTGAAATAGTTCAAAAAAATTATCTGTAGAATGTATGTATCATATTATACATTCTGTATGGGAAAATAGACCACAATAAAAAGACCTTATAGGAAAGTTGATTAAAAATAGGCAAGTTTATTAAATTTTACAAATAATTAGTTCATGTTGAATGGGAATTAATTATTGTGTTTTTATGCAATGAACATTTCTGAGTAGTTTAATATTCATAATATTTTCGCACACTGTTTAATATTTCAATGTCGTTCAGAAATTGAGGAGTTTTCTGGACATGACTTCTCTGCAACACAGCTGTGTACAAGTAGTCAAGGTAAATACATAGTGTAATGATTCCATAATTAGTTAAAACAAAGTATTTGAGTTATCCTAATTACTTTTGATTCATTCTTAAAAGGCAAAATGCCTATGAAGTAGCGGGCATGGGTTCATTAAAAGAAAATCAAATATATTTAGCTAAAGATTTGTTGACATGCTATATAATTCACACTTTGACTATTGAATGATTACTTTTATGTGCATATTAGAATTTTAAATAACTTGAATTGTATTTTTACACATGTATCTTAGGCTATCCCTTTACCATGGGCAATCTTGTTTGTCTAAAGTGGACTGACTTTAATAACAAGAAGCAAAGAATTCCAATAATCTCAGAACTTAGTCCCAAATGGAGTGACATCTGTGACCTACTTGGATTCAGTCCTGCTCTCACCCAACAAATACAACTCAACTACAGCAGAGTACAAGATCGTTGCAAAGAAGTCATGCGTTTATGGCTCAGCAGTGAAGAAGGAGCATATCGTTATTCCACCACATGGGAAGGTCTAATTGAACTATTAGAGGATATTCAATTATCAAGTTTAGCTTCAGACATTCAAGATGTAGTGTGCCAAACTACAGTATGAAGCAAACGTTTCGATTCATGCATTTTGTTGTAATATTTTTTGTAACATTTAATTTTTCCAGAGTTTCTCGTTACACAAAATATTAATTGAATTCTTTTGTTGTAGAATGTGACTCATATGTACATTTTTTTTATTTGTTTCATCGGTTGATATATTTAAGTATTTTTGTTTTGTATAGCAATTACATACAAATATGGCAATATACATACATCCAAACAAATAACCCTAATTTGTATATTTTGTTACACTGATATTATAATGTCTTGCTCGCTAGCCAGACCCTTCACACAAACTAGATAGAAACTTTCTCACCTAAAGGGTTAGGTAGGAAAGTTTCTATCTAGTTTGTATGAAGGGTCAGAACTTGATAATTGTGATGATAAATGTGGGCGGAAGAGTAGAGAGAAAGACAGAGAAGAGGACAGACAAGACAAAGAAAGAGAAAGATGAATGAGAAGATAGAAGAGAGATGAAGAGGATAAAGAAGACACAGTTATTTAAGTCATTTTGTGTCATTAAAGTTTGCATGTGTAATGTTATAAGCATCGTGGTTCATGCCATCCAATTGTAGTTCTGTGTGTTGCACCTATTTAGATTATTATGCATGCATGTATATTTTGTGCCCGGATTATTCCGTGACCACACCTTCATACCTGTGCGCATGCGGGTCTTGAGCTATATAAAAACTCGACCCCGCTTGCGTATAATCAGTTCCCCTAATGTTAGTTTAAACCCTAAACTGAATTTAGACTTCAGGGAGAGGGCTAGCCATCTGGGAGAACTCTGGTGGCAGCATTCACTAGGGTTCTTCAAGTAATAGTCGTTGCCGAGCCTTAGTGTCTACCTTCGGTGATTGAGTCTCAAGCTGACCTTGTCGGGAGAACTGACCTTACCTCTTGGGCCAGCAGATCGCCTACCCACATTCTGGTGGCAGCGGTGCCGAAACGAGTCTTTTCCTACGCTTGTCGATTTGAGCTACTACTTGGACGTCTACTTTCGATTTCAAACTCGGGTGGACCGTCCGTTCCTCTGTGCGTTTCTGTGGCCTAACGCGTGCGTCTGACTGCTGCAATTGACCGATTTCAAACTCGGATTACGTCGCGGCTCGACTTCGTTCGCCTATCGCCTGTGGATCGCCATTATCTTCTTCATCCCTATCTGGAGCGCACTACACGTGTCGCCTAATTGGATTTCGTGGATTCGCTAAGTTGAACTTGTCATTTTCCGTGTTTGTCACTTTGTTAATTGGATTTGTGTCACTTTGTTTGTGTGTGCGTTTTACAGGCAGCTTGAGTTTTATACTTCCTTATTTGGTCTTGTGTTCATTATCACTTTGTCATTTGTTGTGTCAGTGTTTTGTTTGCTTACTTGGCACTTTTGGACTTTGTCATTTTGTTTGGTTGTTGTTTTGTCTCTGTAGGACATCTCCTCCTTGGATCACTTGGATGAGCCAGAGGGAGCAGCCTGATAGAGGGTGCAAACGTAAGAAGCAGGTTGTGGTATTGAATCGTGGTAATTCTGCCGTGTCTGTTGAGTCTTCAGCAGCGGTAACTGTTGTTCATTCTCCTTTCAGTGGTAGTTCTAGTAGTAGTGTGGAGCGTAGTTCTGTTACTTCTGTTCCGCCTAGTTCATTGTCTTGTGGTAGTTCTACTGCTGATACTATTGTTCTTGGAGATTCTGATTCTAATCCTAGCGATATTTCTGGCCTTACACTTTCTGAACCAATTTGTGTCGCTACTATTTTTGAAAACTTTAAAGCCTGTGGGTGTAATATTCTTGGTGATTTGACTGATAGTGATACAACTCTAGTATACCCCACAATGTCTGAGGACGAACGTGATTCTGACCATAGGAGTGCTGGTGGCAGTGCTTCCTCTATTAACCCTGAGATGCGTTCTCTTTTCCGTGAGTTCTTTTCTGAATTTAGTAGGTCTGGTCTTATGCCTGATAGGCCTAGGGAGAGCTCCACGGATGCTGATTGGACAAGGCAACTTAATGCTTTGGCCCCACATAAGGATGGCGTAGACATATCCAAATATATCCGCAAGCTCGAGGCAGACCTGAGTGACATTGGCTGCCCAAGGCGACGCTGGAAATCTATATTGCTACAGAAATTGCAATCCAAGTCTGCGTCCTCTATTGTTGCTGGTCTTGACAGAGATACGACTGATTATGATCAGGTTAAAGAGATTCTCATTGAAGCGCTTGGCTCTAGCTTGACTTCGCTGGGTGTCAAGCTGACTACCGATTTTGCTAGTTCGACGAGGTCGATGAATCCTCTCGAAACATATGTCCACCTGAAGAGTTTAATGGACTCGGTTGACATGATGTGCAGAAGCAAGGACGAACTGTTGCTCTTCTTTGCCTGTGCCACGTACAGAGCGTCCAGGCCTGTAGCGCAAAGGGCTCTTATGGACCAACGGGAATTTACATGCTTTAGGGACCTTAACAAATTTGCCCTCTCGATCAATACCTCCGATTCTGATAGGTCCTTTCATAGTGGTAGTAGATATAATAAGTTTAGTGGCAATAATTCTGTTGAGTGCTTTAAATGCCATAAATTTGGACATAGATTTTATGAGTGTAGGAGCCAAGTGTCAAGTGGTAATGGTAGTATTCCTAATAATGTATTGGGCAGTAATAGTGGTAGGTCAACTGGCATTGTCTGTTTCACTTGCCATGAGCCCGGCCATAAATCGCCGGATTGCCCAACCAGGAAGAATAATCACAGTGGTAACTCCGAATTTAGTTCGGAGAGTAGTAAGAAAGCTGGAGTGAAAAAGAATCGCACTTACAATACCAATTGGGTGTCGGTTAGTAATGGTACCCCTTATGTTAAAGGGTTTGTCAATGGTTCTCAGTGTAAGATTGTGCCCGACACTGGGGCCGAGATCTCCATAGTTCCTGGGTGTTTGGTCTATGGTGACCAGCTCACAGGTGAACAAGTTGATGTTAAAGGGTGGGATGGTAGACCTGTCACCCTTGATACGGCCATAGTAGATTTCATGTTTAAAGGCCGAACCTTTAGTTCCAGAGTGGCTGTCGCACATGTAGACAGCTTGTGTGGGTGTGTGTTGTTTTCAGTTCCAATGGAAACAGCCACAGCAGAGCATCTCTTGCTGGATGCCGCCGCCAAGTCCGATGTTTCTGGCTTGGGGGCGGGGCAACTACGTGATACCCGTAGCATCCTTAAATTGGATACTACAGAAGTTATCACTATTCAGGAAATTAAGGTAAGAGAGTAATTCCGTATTTGATTGGTAATATTAATGGCCAACTACTATAGCTATACTTTTTTGCATGAACTAAGCTATATTACATAGCAATACTGTAGTTTTATGTAACCTAACTAGGCAGGCTCACTCGATTTTTGTGCTCAATCACATCATTAGTTATCGAGCAAGCGAAGCGAGCAAGATACTATTAGGGTGGACAATTGAAAATCGGGTAATGTTCGTTATATATTTGTATGGATTGTACAAATGCCCCTAAAATGCACACATGGCTCGTTTTTCTCTAAAAGAAACGGCTTTTTGGGCTTATTCCCAGTTTATTTTGGTACTACAGCATTAGGAAGTCTTAATTCAAACTTAGACTCCTATTTGTGAGGTAATTTTAGCGGAACGCTTACTTTTCAAGTCATAAAAAATTACTATGACTGGTTACTATGACACTGAAACCCTATACCAGGCATAATTTCATAAACTTGCCTTTTTGGGGGGGGGGGGGGCTGCTAAGTTGTCCGACACTTTACTAAATGCAAAGCGAGAAAAGAGTCTGATCAAGTGAGGGGGGTACGCTGTACCGGACCCACAAATTCCTGGGGGAAATGCGGTGTTAATCATGACACCAAATTACTACAAAACGCAAATTAGAAGTGTTTCACTTATAGCTCTGCTCTCACAGTATACTTCTATCTTGGAGGATGAAGCTGAAAAGAAATTGGGAGTGACCTTGGATGAAGTATTGGAGATCCATAGAGACAGTTACTTGTGTAGGCTTTATGATATGACATTTTTGAAGATGTCAGAACTTCGTCAGAAGATAGCAGAATTTGGAATATTCTTCTCTTCATTGCCTGCCTGGAAGATAAGTCACTTCTAGTTTAAGAGGTATACGTATCATCCATATATATATATAACATATACCCGATTTTAGATTGTCCGCCTTAACAGTATCTCGCTCACTGTGCTTTCTCACCAATAAAAAATACATTATTATAACTGCAGGAAAAAAAACAGAACATAATGTGTCAGTGTTAGTATAATACATTTACACACTATGATATATTTGCAGGACATGTGCACACATTTTTTTAAATCATTAATTGTAAAGCTAGCTACAAAAATGAATAAAAGAACACAACATCAGTCTCAGTCATTGCATTCCATCTCTCTAGAGGTTCCGGCTGATCTTCTTGGGACAAGTAGGATTGCATGGATAGTCACAGTCATTCACTTTAATCTGGGTTGAGTTGTAATACCAGCTATATACTGCCTCCGATATGGACATGCCTCCTGCTCTGACATTATCCCATGTAGCTTCACTTTTAGTTTGAACGTGAACCAGGCAAGAATCCAGGAAATACCCATTTCCTGTGGCATTGTTGTTAATGACCACGCCCACTTGCTCCTCAAAGGACTGAAAGTATTGCACACACATGCACAAGTTCATCTACCAATAATCCTTTTTTATTTATTTTTATTTATTTATTCATTCATTCATTCATTCATTCATTCATTCATTCATTCTTATATTTATTGATTTATTTACTTTTTATTCATTCATTTATTCATTCATTCATTTATTCCTTTCTTGACTTATTTATATATTCTATTTACTACAACACCACTCCTACAATATGTCTACACCTACTTGAATTGTAAGTTAAAATATAAAATGGCTTTCTTACTTTTTCAAAGAAGTGGAAGTACTCCATTTCTTCCGCGTTGCAATTTGGTGGTAAACATGGCAGAGCAAAGAGTCCACTGAGCTGTGCCGTATCATCACGTGAGTTGAGCACAAAAGTAGGAGCTTTTATGTATTTATGGATGTGCTATAACACATTCATTATAATACTCTAACATAACTACTGAAGTACTTGTGATTTACTTAATGGTCAAAACTTCTGGGAAAAAATCTTACAGAGAGGGATGTAGAAAATATTTTTCCTTTTTAATGGAATTTGTTATGAATTGCTTCTGCACTTAAAATGCCAACATTGCTGTTAAATGAGGTCTACTACCTCAACAATTGACTGACTGATTGCCATTTTGAAGTAGCCAAAACTCATACTCCAAAAGATTCCTCAATATTTCTGTTGTAGCCTTATGTCATGCCCCGCCCATTCGTTCTAACTTTTTGGTATCACTCACGTGATAGTCATACGATCTTTATGATGGTTCTCATTATGTTTGAAAATGATTAAAGTCTAATTTTGGTTCTCTATTGATAGCTTCCTTATTCTAGTCCTAACTTTAACTAGCAGCGCTTTGCTCAAGCAGTAGCCGTTGCAATTAGCAACCCTGCCAGGACAGAGTTGAGCGGTCGATGTCGAACAGGGAACTGAAACATTTGGATAGTAGTCGTTGTGTGATAGCTAAGACAAGATCGGGAAGGAGCGGACGAAAGATAGTGGAGGAATCGGTTGAGAACTTGAAGGCTCGATTACTCAGCGTGCAGAAGAGGCTGGAGGCAAAGGAGGCGGAAGTGGAAAAACTCACACAGGAGGTTAGCGATGCAGACGAGGTTGCAGCGGAGTCAGCGAGAGTAGTAACTCGTGCTGATTGTTTACAACAGGAGCTGGAAAACCTAGAAGTGCAGAGTGAACTTGCCAAGCTTTGTGCTCTGGAAAATATTTGTGCTGAGCATCAACTAGCTCTTGCAAAGGAAGCTGAGATGCGGTCTGCTGAACAAAAGAGGACTGATGCCTGGATTCAAGACCTCAGGGATGGTTTTCAATCTGAGAAAGGGGTTCTACTAAAGCGGATTGATGCCCTGGAAAAAGGAAATATAAACAATGATAATTTTGACGACCCCGTACTAAATGTTGTTGATTTTGACGATACCTGACCAGAGGTCTCTGAGGAAAATGCAGCTCTGGGAGCAGTGGAACTTCCTCATCCCAGGGAAAGCAGCCCTTCCGTGAGTAATTCAACAGCAACTGTAGTCATGTCAGAGGGAACTGTGCCGGGAGTTTCTGTTAGTTCTGTGATGTTCAGCGGATCTGGAGTGATGGTCACAGGTATTTCTTCAGTAAAGGCCACAGATTCTGATGTGACCGGGTCGCTTAGATGGCCTGGCGCTACTACTACTACTGTTGTGAGCACTATGGGAGAGACTCCATTGGTGTCTGCTGTAGTGGGTGCGGTAGGACCATTTCCATTGGCGCTCACTGATATGAGTCCTGTTGGATCTATGGTGTTGGCACCTGTAGTGAGTGCTGTAAGGACAACTCCTTTGGTGACAACGAGGGTGAGTACTGTGGGAGCTACGCCGCCGTTAGCATCTACTGTTATACCTAGCTCAGTTGGAGGATCCTCATCCATGGTTGCTGCAGGTGGGACTAGTCCTGCTATTTCTGGACCACCTTCCACAGGTACAGGCAGCTCTGGTGGACTATCGCCTGCTGCTGCGGTGTTTGCTCCAACATCATCTAGAATGACAAGTGATGTCACAGTGGCACCCTCATCTGTGACAGGAACTTCTGCAGGAAGTGTTGATGTGCTTCCTGGAATCATGAACCAACTCTACCTACGGGAGGTGTCATGGACAAGTTTAGTCAGCTGTTAAAGGCCCAGACTGAGGTCATGACGGCTCAGGTCAAAGCAGCTGTGATTCAAAGTCTACCTAGTCTGACTCATTATACGGGTGAAGGAAGCGACACTACGGATAATGGGTTTGACAGATGGGTTGAGCAATTTCGCGAGAGAGCCAAGTTCGCTGATTGGACGGAAGCTGAGCAACTTTACCAGTTGAAGTTCCACCTGGACAAATTGGCTCTGGATGTATTCAGGATGTTACCTGATGATGAGCGTAAGACTATTGATAGTACATTAGCAGCTTTACGGAAACGGTTTCGGCCTGCAGATACTGGATGCAGGATGATGGGGAGACAATTGAGCAACTTGGGATTAGCATCCAACAATTGGGATGCAAGGCTTTCTCAACTATCACTGGAAAAGACTTTGATAGGTTACTCAAGGGTCGTTTCTATCAAGCTCTACTCGTCAAGTGGCAGCGGAAGCTGGGCTGTCCTAAACCTGACGAGGGATTCCATGAACTTCTGGCACGTGCCAGAATGTTGGAAGGACATGAGAAGCAGTTTGCTGTGTCTGCACTGAATCGGAGTGGAACAAAGAGTGGATCGAATCAACATGCAAAGTCATCTGAGCGTCAAGATGCCTCAATGACTTCAAGGACTACTGAAAAGTCAACTGAAGTGGGTGTGCCGAGTCAAATCCAGCCCTATAAATGCAAACAAGTGGGTCATGTTCGGCGAGATTGTCCTGTTAGAATAGATACAGGAAGGAATTCTATCACTGGTGCTGCTGATAAGCGTGAAGCACCTGGACGTACTACTCAAGTCAACACTAATGTTGTTGAGCTACTTCACTACCTGCACGACTGGAAGACTTAACGGAGACCCAGTTAGAACAGTTGCTGGCTACGAAGCGACTTGGACAAGAAAGTGCTGAACTTCCTGCAGTAAGTCAAACTAATGCGGTTAGTGTCTCAGAGGAGAAAGCTAGAACTATTGGTACCCTCCTTCATGTGGAAGTGCTAATTGAAGGACTGCCTGTCAAAGCCATGATTGACACTGGTGCTCAATCGACAATTATATCTCGTGCTACTCTACATGATGTGTATCGACATTTGAAGAGCAAGCAACAAGAACTTCCACCACTGGAAATACCAACAGTTCACCTCTATGGGAAAGGTGGTGCTGATGGAAGGAGAGAGCTGGTTATCACTGCACAAGTTCCACTTCAGTTCACTCTTGGTGACAGGTCCGTGAGTGTGCCTGTTTTGTGCAGCCAGATAGATAGTGAGCAAACATGTTTGTTGGGTATTAATGCTATTCCAGCTCTGGGAATTGATGTAACATGGAATAAGGGGAATCCTTGCGATCCTAGTAGTAGTGATGCACAGAGAATGGCTAATGTGAGTCTGGTAAAATCAGTAACTGTGCCATGTAATAAGGGTAAAGTAACACTGGCTAAGTTGTCATGCATGAATTTGGGAGGCAATTTATTGTTTCCACCAAATCATGAATCATTAGAATCTTGTGAAGTTACTATACAAGAGTCTGTATTAACTGCTAATGAACAGGGTGAAGTTTTACTAGCAATTGAGAACAATCAAGGGATAGCTGCTCATTCAGAAATGAGTAGGCACTTGGGAACTGTTAAAACAATTAAAGTGATTGAAATGAATTCTGACTCTTACCTTTTGGACGTAGATCGAAGTTTGAGTGCCACAGTGAGTGCAGTCGAGAACTCTACTTCTCGAACCGAACAGTTGTTTGCCCAATTGAACTTACCTGTGAACTCCCTCAAACAGGAGGAAGTTGAGAAGCTACGAACGCTTCTTGTGGACTTCTCTGATGTTTTTGCTTTCAGTGATGCAGAATTGGGGTGCACTGATGTTTTGCAGCATCCCATTGATACAGGTGAGCATGCTGCTTTCAAACAGCAGCCTTATTGAACGCCAAACGTTAGGCGTGAGATTGTATCCCAGATTGGATTTAGCCTCCGGGTATTGGCAGGTGGAAATGACTGAGGACGCCCGATCAAAGCAGCTTTCACCACTTTCAAAGGATTGTTCGAATTTACTCGGATGCCCTTTTCTGTAACGCGCCAGCTACGTTTCAGAGAGTGATGCAGCGTGTACTGGCTGGACTAGAGTGGAAGACGTGTTTTGTGCACACTGATGATGTTTTGGTGGCCTCCACAACATTTGAGGAGCATTTACAACACCTCCATGATGTTTTCTTTCGTCTGTGTTCAGCTTATCTATGGTTAAAACCAAAGAAGTGTGGGCTTTTGCGTGACAAAGTTCCGTTTCTGGGACATATTATCTCACGAGAAGGTATTTTGCCTGATCCAAGGAACACGGAGAAGGTAGTTAATTATCTCCGACCTATGGATGCTACAGGAGTAAGCCATTTTATGGGATTGGCCTCATATTATCGTCAATTTGTGCCTGGTTTTGCTACCATTGCAGCTCCATTGCATGCCTTGACTAAGAAGAAATCAACGTTTGAGTGGACAAGTGTTTGTGAAGAGTCTTTCACGACCCTCAAGAACTTACTAACAAGTCCTCCTATTTTGGCTTACCCCAAGTTTGGAGCGAGTCAGTCTTTCGTTTTGGAGACGGACGCAAGCAGAGTTGGCTTGGGAGCAGTTCTCTCCCAGGAACAGGATGATGGAACAATTCACCCGGTGGCTTACGCTTCTCGTTCTGTTGACAAGCATGAACAAAACTATGGGATTTCGGAATTGGAAACCCTGGGACTTGTGTGGGCTTTACGTTATTTTCGCCACTATCTCCTTGGTCATCCTTGCCTAGTGTATACAGATCATGCTGCATGTTTGTCAATCTTGAACACTGCAAAACCTTCTGGAAAGCTTGCACAGTGGGCGCTTACTGTGCAGGAGATGGATGTCACTATTAGACACAAATCTGGAAAAAGGAATTCAAACGCAGATGCTCTATCCCGATGCTCAGCTGACGTTCAAGAGTCACTGGCTGAGGAACCAGAGGATGGTCGTGTCTGCAGTGTGGAAAGACAAGTGACGGATCAAGTTTTGTTGCCTCATCTGAAGGAAGTAGCTATACATCAACAGAACAATGTGGACATGTCTACAATGATGGCTTACTTGAAGTCTGGTGTTTTGCCAGAGGATGAGAAACTTGCACGCAGAGTTGTACTGAAAAGCAAGCAATTTGAGCTGGTGGATGGGGTATTGTATCACGAGAATCCAGTATTTCCTGGTAGGTGGTGCTTAGTGGTTCCAAGGGAATTTAGGACTGCATTGTTGGCAGAGGCACACCAAGGACGCTTTGCTGGACATCTCTCTGAGAAGAAGATATACGACCGTGTGCGACGCTAAGTCTGGTGGAGAGGTCTACGGAATGATGGGGTGTCCTTCTGCAAGTCTTGCCTTGCATGTGCGACAAGGAAAGGTGGCCGTAGAACTTTTCGGCCTCCCTTGACACCCATTCCAGTAGGTGGTCCCTTCCATTGTGTTGATGCCATCTGAAACTCAGGGGAAAAACTGGAAACTTGCCAGACTTTTTCACGGCCCTTATCGTGTGCTCAAAGTTACTCCTTCAAATGCTGAAGTCCGTCTCATTGATGAGCCTGGTGGTGGATCAATTTTCGTGGCATTGGATTGAGTCCGACGATGTTACCCAAATCAAGGAGATGAGACATGGACTGGACCAAAGAAAAAGGCATCGTCCAAAGAATGTACTTCCAGTGGAAACAAGTTCACAGCCACAGCCGGACCAGTCACTTGTTAAAGAAGTCGAGAGCTGGATCATCCTTAGCCTACTAGAGATATAGAACTCTAGATATACTATAAACTTTTAATGTTGTGTTATGTATGTATGTATGTACATGTGTGTGCATCTCATGTCGAGGACGACACTGTCGCTCAGTGGGGGGAACTGTCATGCCCCTCCCATTCATTCTTACTTTTCGGTATCACTCACGTTGTAGTGAAACAGTCACTACATTATTAGAACTTGAACTATTACACTGTGTTATATTATTATTATTTCTAATTAGGTTTACCTGTTTCTCCCTGGTGTCAAGAAACAGCCATCAACAACTATTATCATTATTTCACTTATTCATTCACTTATTCATTCACCTGTTGTAGTTATCATTTTCTTTCATATTTCGTCGATGTTCGTCAATCGTCGATGTTCGTCGATGTTCGTGTTTCCAAGTCCTATTTTGTTTATTTATCCTCGTTCTTTCAGTTGTTGTATTTCCTGCCTAGTTTAAAGATTAAACTCTTTATACACCTTAAGAGTTAACCCTCCAGGTGATTGGGCAGCCCCAGCAACTCTGGTGGCAGCCTACTCGCAAGTATTCAGTTAACCCTGAAAAGCTTGGATCCTATGGCCTTCAATTAACCCTGACTGACCCGGCTTCCTCACACACGTGATGGTCATACGATCTTTATGATGGTTCTCGTTATGTTTGAAAATGATTACAGTCTAATTTTGGTTCTTTATTGATAGCTGCCTTATTCTAGTCCTAACTTTAACTAGCAGCGCTTTGCTCAAGCAGTAGCCGTTGCACTTAGACATACCTCCACAAAAAAAATTCGAACATCACCTACTAACTATATAGCTAACTTCTTGAAGCTATAGCATTTGAGTGAGGGAACACAGATGATAAGAAATAACACTGCTCCCTAGGTTTTATTTCAAACCTCCGTACAGCAGTTACGGTGGTGAAAGGGTTAAAATTCAAAGTGAAAGTGTAGAGAATAAAAATAATTTTAAGTAAACTTACACGTACCCACCAGTGTAACTTGAAAACAATTCCGTTTTCTTTGACATAGTCTCAACATATACAAAATGAATTTATGTCTTCACTAAGCCTCGAAGCCTCTTAAAAGTGCAGTCAAAAGCCACAAATATAACATGCATAGAATTTACTAACTGATACATTAAACACAAAAGAGCAAGGAAGGCCAATCTTTTTTATCTTCTTTTTCACTAACTAATTAATAAAAAGGTTTAACATTTTGAAAGAGTCTATTTATAGCAATGATGATACTTACTGGAGCAAACATGCACTTCCAGACCATGTCTCCAGGGTTTTCATTTTTACACTCCTCCACAAGACCATTGCTTATTCCCATAGACTTCATCACTAACAAAAATATACATACTCCAAGATGATTTCAGTTATACCAAACTGCTACAGAGAGAACTAGTCATTCACATCACAAGAAGGAAAGACATGAAAATCACAATTATTTTACTCACTGTTATAAAATGCAGTTGAAACTTCACCATCCTTGGTATATCTGGGAATATCTATGAAGAACCTATAGGTTATAATAGAGTTATTCCTGACAAAACATTAGCTGAGTGGGAACCACACCTTACCCAGCATCGGGAAGTCCGCTATACCGAGCAGTGGATGGAACAAGAGTCTGGATATAATTCATGTGCATATAGACAGCCAAGCCTCCAGCTAATGACAAATTTAATACAACGTATGATATACGATAGAGACAGCCACACCTCCAGATGTGGCACATGCCAATTACCAAATAAGAACACTTGCGTGGTAAAATATACAATATTTGATCACATGAGTAGTTGCATATTTTCATGTGACATTTAGCAATTGTAAACTGTACCCACAAGTACATAGCTATAGAATTCTACTATCAGCAGAAGAGCTCTGAGAACAAGACTTGGAGCAATGTTGATAAAATGAAGCTATTTTACCTGAGCTTCCAGTGAGTACCACATCTGTAGCTTGCTTCAGGTTCCTGTTCATATTGAGATCATCCATGATAGCTGTCAAAATTTTAAATCCTCTAAAAGAAAGACATAGCTAATAAGCTACAATCTGATTATATGTGATTCACCAACTCACCTGTAGTATATTTTTTTTCCTTCATAGACATCTGGATCTTCTCTGTAAGAGGAAAATATTTATTCTCAATGCAGAATAATTCCAGTAGCCAGTGTATTATCACTTTTCTGAATTTAGACTGTAGCTAACTGTTCCTGGGTCATAAACCGTGGAGTCATAAAAGAGGGAA
>WLWD01002165.1_pt1 | contig 29043 bp, 13 predicted proteins | sample 6712731 | NCBI WGS metagenome assembly WLWD01 (sample SAMN12718690, study PRJNA576275) | sponge metagenome | isolation source: marine sponge | host: Mycale hentscheli | place: New Zealand: South Island, Marlborough, Capsize Point | collected 2014-11-01
CACATTAATTAACCCGCAATGCGCATGCCGAGAGGTTTAGTAGTCGTCCTTCTGTTTGTCTGTTACGCTCTGATTTTGGAGATTACTGACAATTAACAGTATGAACTTAATCAGATTTTATAGGGCAACTTTATTTAATTTCGGGCTAATCGTTAAGAAAACGCCAACCTTTGAGCTCCTCGTACGTAGGTAGACTAGCTTTTATGGGCAACGCCCCGAGCCTCACGTTAGAATCACGTGAACAAATATTTTGTAGTTTGCTTTACGCTCTAGGAAGTTGAAGTTTCAAATTGAAAATGTATATCGGTGAGTGTTTCTGGCTTGTTTAGCTTCTTCTCTTATGAAGAATGTGTTTCCATGTACCATTTTCATTGGTCAAGCTATTTTGATGCCTCATTAAAATAGCTAACAGATTTCTTGCACTTTTGGAAGGAGACTATAAATTGTAATAGCTAGGTAGCATTTAATAGCGCTGAGGATTGCACATTTGGTGCTTCATTCTATTAACTAAAGTTTTTGCAATAAGCCACGCCTTATTAAGCTTACTTCTATACATAGCTTATTCTTAAGGTAATCTGTGTGCCATGGCTTGAAATTAGATATACCAACTTTAAAAAAATACGTGTATATACATTTTATCTGACAATTTAAGCCTCTACTGTTTTAACCAAAATCTTTATATAATAACTGCACAAAGTGTGTGGCACATTGAAATAATTAGTAATAAGCATAAAGTAGATAAAAAAAAATAAAAATAAAAATGTAATTCTAAGACTATAAATCATTATACACAATTAATACAATAATGTTCAGCAGAAAGTATTTATGTGGGATTAACTACAGTACAAAAGTAAGTTAACATTATTTTGTTATAATTAGTTTTAGTTATTAAAAATGGCAAATCTGTTGCTGCACTTCTGGATCAGTTCCAATCCAGTATAACCCACTTTTACTAAGTGGATTATTTTGATGTATAGCACCACAAGACTCAGCTGGAATCTGTTTGATGAGTCCCAATACTGACACATTATAATTGGATGAAAGAAAGTTGTAAATGTCTGCTGTCAAATTTTCTTTTTCTTCAATGGATGGACAATTATCGTACATCCTAACTCCAATCAATGAATCTAAAAATCAATTATGCATAAAAAAGGGCTGAAAATAAGTAATAATAATATTCCATGTAGGTTATATAGTATTAATATAATAGCCCTGGAAAAAAAGCTGCAAGATAGGCACAAGTATTGTATATTATTTTGAATTATATGAAGCAGCTAATGCTTCATAGCTGTTTGTAAACGACAACAAAGAATCAATGATCCTTCAACTTTTCTCACAAGCAAGTACTGTGCCACTTATTTTGATTAACAGATTTTGTGGTAATTATAAGTAGGCAGGACTCTATCTTATCTAGTCGTATGAGATGAACGGAAATCATTCCCCTAAACTTACCTGTTTCCACCCCCCCCCAATATTCTCAATTCTCCCCTACAATTTGCATAATATGTGGAGTACTCTTATAAGCTGAGCACTGAAATGACTGCATTTAGCTCTAAATGATTTCTTGCTAATCACTCTCACTGATTTATAGAGGAATATCATTGCTATTTTTAACTTAGTATATAATGTAGAAAATTGGTCAATTTTTTCCCCTAAAATGTTTGTAGATAGAATCCTGATAGGATAGTAGCATAATTGTCCTGATTAAGAATATCTGGTAAAGTTGTTATTTATTCAACTCATCTTTTCATTTAATTTTGTATTTGATATAAATAATTCTTAACCTTTTACAACAATGTGTCAATAAACTGTATAAGAAACACTATAAAATGGAATAAAATTTTGACTCCTAAGCAAAGTATATTAGCATAATTCAGTCCATATACTACAAATACTATGGCAATGCCAAGGAGCCTCACCTACAGTTTCTGCTGAAGGTTGTGTTGAAGTATCTACACAAAATTTATTCATAAAAAACAAACAAAGATTATTAAACCAGAGACGAAGAAAAAGAATGCAGTGACTATAGAACTTTGAAATATCTAATTTGAAACTTTTAATAATTTCTTTAGTATATTACTTGTTATTAGCTTTAGTAGCACTAAATTGGTAACAAAATCAAAAAACACTTTGGTTCGTGAGCCCATGACCGTTAAAAAAGATGTATACAAGAAAATGCAAGTAGCCAATGGGTACAGCAGGAAATTCCACTTTTCTTCCAGTGTACACTGACAGCTATATGCATTTCCTTGTTTAGATTTTTTAATAATAATAAGATATAATAATAAGAACAGGTTCGTTGCAAGATAATTGCAGATTAATTATTTATACAAAGTGGATAACTTAAAACCTTCAATTAACGAATGGTGTTACATAATTTAAGAAAATGTCATAAATAATTTTTTTTATCCTTTATATTATGACGTGATTTATCATTTTAAAGCAATTAAACTTTAAAACATTTTTCGAAAATCTAAGAGGTGAAATTTTTTTTTGAATTATTATTAATATAAAGCTTACTTTATACTAAACACTAGTTAGATTGAAGCTTTCTCACTTACATTGGTCTAGAGAGACTAAAGGAAAAATGTCTCTGGGGTATAAAACCCAGGATCCATGACTTTAGGTGTGGTGAATACTATAGAACTATTTTTAATTGCTTACTTATACTACTTCCTTAATTTATTTGTTCACTTGCTCAATTAATTTTAACTTGTAACTCCATTAGTACCCTTTCTCAACTTTCCTTTGTTCTATTGACTCCATTCACCTTCCCCACCTCACACTCTGCGGTTATGTAATTCCTGTATACATATTTCTGTTTCACATGTTCAACACATCTAGCTAGTTCATTACATAGTTTGTTCATTTTTAGTTTCTGAGTTGTCTCTATTGAGTGCGGCAAGAATTATAAATCTTTCAATCTCTGAATTCTGAGAACTCTTCCAAATTGAAGCCATGGTTGAGGAAAGCCTACTAGTTTCTTGCTTGGACCAGCAGATTAAACACCTGCAGGATTGATCACCTTAAAATGTGAAGCTCAGGCAGCTCTGGTGGCAGTAACCTACCTTGGCAATCTCTTACCTCATCACACCACTATAGCCATCATAGTGCCCTAGTAAGAAAATTTCAATCTAGCTAGTTTTTATGAAGGGTCAGTACTTGATAATTGTAATGATAAAGCCTTTTCAATCTACTATGGCTCCACTCCAGAGGAAGAGCTGGTTCCGGTCGACACGGAAAAGATGTTCTGATAGCACATAATTGATGGTCTGTGAGGACTAGACTGCAGCAAGTGGTACACTACTCAATAGTACATAGGTAAAATATGAGAGTTTTGGAAGTCATGGGATGTTGTAGCTCAGTGGTTAGAACACTGGGATCGATTCCCTGGCAGCAACTAAGATTTTTTTCACATTTTGCCATTGCTCCTCTTTAGACCGCCGAAAATTTCAATCTAGTTTTTATGAACGGTCAGAACTTGATAAAACATTAGTTATAGAAGTGAAATATGTGCATTGGCTAATGTTAGATAGGCATGGCTATTCACCTCGTTGAAACAAGAGATTACTAGCTATAATAATAATTGCACTAAATTGTGTAATAACAATTGTTTTATAGTATTTTAGAAATGTTACAGTCACTACTATAAAATCATGATAATACAATATCAGCCATGTGCCACATTATACAAAAGGGCACTTATAGGTGCATCTAATTAGGAGTACAAATTTATTATAGACTCATTGGTTTATTGCAGGCTGCTAGAAGAAGAGTATTGACACCAATAACATAGCAACTTAATATAGTAGTGCTTAAACTAGCTTGTTAACGTCGACATTCGTTATCAACTCCAATTTCAGTACAGTTTCTGTTTCTGTCATGGTAGTTAATGGATTCTTTTCAGGAATATATTTATTTTACCTTGACAAATCACTCCAGCATCTTCAACATGAACACAGTTATGGTTTCCAATTGGATTAGAAGGACAGTCTATAAGTCTAGTCTCATTACCATGACACTGTACATTGTCCAGCCATATCTGACCGACTCCATTAGTAAATCCAGTCATTATAGCAGTAGCACCTGCACAGTTTGATGAAAGGATATACCAGAGCTTGGCGTTGTGCTTACTTAAGAATTATTGGAATAATTGATTTTTTATATTGTTAGAGAAAGTGACTCAAGAAAATTTTTATTGACAAATGAGTTAACTTATGTTCCAATTAGATTGCTATTATGCTGGCTCATAATTATTAGTAACTATTTCCATTTACCTACTAAAAGACATTGATAATGGGGAAACGATCTTAAACTCTGAGTAGCTGATACATTGCAAAATGCATAATTCTAAAATTTACTTGAGCTCTATCAAATTTGAGTACATAGATTGCTAAGCTAGCTTCAATGTATATGCTCAAACATGTCACTAATTATCAAATATGATGGCATATTATATCATACTACTTACCGCTGGAGCTAAAACCAAGTTGTCTACAAGCAACTTGAGCATCTAGAGCTCCCCATAAATCATCACAAACTGTGCCCCACACGTTGCTATTGCAAACTTCGACTCGGCCACTGGTAGAATTTCCTCCCACAAGTCTGATGTCGTTGTAGGTGCACACTATGTAATACCACAACAAATTTGATAAAACTAGTATTTTTAAACAAATTATGATAATCACTATACAAGTGTGCTCTAATACACCAATAGTACCACTACCACTAATGTAATTTGATAATAAATTCATTACAACGAGAATATACAATTCTCTTCTGGAAAGAGCAGATAATGAACATCTCTCTGTAACATACATTGTTTTCAAATGATGCATACAAATATATGGTATTATATTAAAATTATTAAGCTAGTTAGCAGCGCTGGAGTATTTTGTGGAAATTAAAGTAAAAAAGAATGAAAGATTTCGAACCAACATGACTATTATAATTTTATGATACCTAAAACCCATATAGTTAACGATGATGCTTTACCAACTCAGCTGTACTCATGAAATATTCTTGAATACGCACACATGATTGGTCATCTGTACTCATGAAATATTCTTGAATACACACACATGATCGGTCATCGTCATCATTGTTACTGATCTGCTCTCTATCTGCTTAAGAATTCTCATTTTTGATGTTTCATTCTAATGAATTGATAATATGACATAAAATAAGTCTTAAATTTTGTCCGTGAATAAATGTTGAATGTTAAATTCCTAGTAGTAGTAGGTAGTTATACCAATTCATATAATAACAATTTGATTGTGCTTCACTACCTGTAATAGTCCTGATATTTTATATGTATTTGTATACAAATTCTAATCAAATGATAACATTCTATAAACCTCACTTTTTTACCTTGACATGTAACCCCTGCATCTTGACTATGAACACAGTCATGAGTTCCAATTGGATTAGAAGGGCAGTCTGTTAGTCTAGTCTCATTACCATGACACTGTACATTGTCCAACCATATCTGACCGACTCCATTAGTAAATCCAGTCGTTATAAAAGTAGCACCTATAGCATTTGATGAAAGAAAATAATTGAACTTGGCAAAAACAACAACAACTGTTTATTCATGTTTATATAGCCATATCGGTTTAGAGAGAAGATGTACAAGAAGACATATTGGAACATACTGGTTAGATTGATATTATAGCTAATACAAATGGCTTTTTTCTCTTCGAAACTCAGACTTAAAGGATAAATGTTTCACCCTCTCAGTAGTTCCCATGACATTGAAGAATATAAGCCCCATAATAATATGATGCAACTTTTTGAAATTACAATTATTATTTAAAATTGTACCTCTAATTCTGCTATTTTCTAAAATCCTACACTTTTTTATAATCACAAAATATCAACTTTATAAAAAAAAAAAGACATAGCTTGGTAGTTATACAATTGAATCTATTTTTAGAAGTTGAGTACTTATAGAAGGAAGCTAAGATTGTGTTTTCATAACCAGCAGTATTAAAGTGAGCTGCTGGGTAAAGTTTTACTTTAGTGAATAAATTAACAGAGAGTATGTAGCAAACCAGTAGAAACCCCTATTAGACACAATAATATCCACTGATGCCTCTAAATAAAATAAAAACTAATAAAAATAAATAAGATATAAATTTGTGTAACACTGATTATTAGTCTACCAAACCTCAAATACGACAGTGAAGAAATGTGCATAAAAATCAAGCCCATTCACATAAGTAGCTACGTGTGATTCATTCTCAGTGGCCAAAGGATATACATGTTACTTCATTTTTAATTATCAAGTTCTGACCCTTCATAAAAACTAGATTGAAACTTTCTTACCGAAAGGGGTCTGGAAAAAAGCAAAGTAAAAATGTGAGAGTCTTGGAAGTCGTGGGTTGTCGTAGCACACTGGTTAGAACACTGGTGGCTAAAAAACCAGTGGTCCTGGGTTCTATTCCACAGTAACAACTAAGATTTTTTCACATTTTCCTTTGCTTTTTTCCAGACCCCTTTAGGTGAGAAAGTTTCAATCTGCTTCATTCTTGTAGGCCAATAGTACAAATTTGGTGAGTGAAAAATTACCTGTGGATCTATAACCTAGCTGTCTACAAACCACTAGAGCATCTTGAAGCCCCCAGGAGTTATTACAAACTGTGCCCCAAATATTGTTATTGCAAATCTCGACTCGACCCCTGGTAGCAGAGTTTCCTCCCACAAGTCTGATGTCTCCATAGGTGCACGCTACACAATAGCAAAAACATATTTAAAGCATTATGGTTATAATTGATTATTGTTATTTAAACCGTACTGTAATACATTAATGGTATTATAAATTATTTAACTTTAAGCAACTATTGCTGGATGGCACATAATTTACTGGCTCAGATAACATATTAATTGAGTTAGCATAGTTACTATAGCTTTACAGACTTCAGAATGATAGCTTGAATTCATGCAAATGGCAGCATCAAAGAGTAGAGAGTATTAATATTAATTAATATTTGTAATGTGATTTCAGTGAAATATTTTTATTTGGCTTACAGAATTAACATAACGTTAGCTATAGCAAAAACATATAAAGTTTTACTAGCTTACTTAGCCTAATATATGTCTTTGCCTTGTAGATAGTTAATTATTAGTAAGACAAATTTAATGTAGACTTTGTTGTGTAAAAATTAGTTACTAGCAGTGAAAATATACTATTTTTGTCAAGTAAGAATTTGCTATGAGTGCTATTTGTAATAACTCTATAAATTTTCTTATCACAAAATTATGCATTATTTATTACATGTATGTAAGCTAAATGCCACCAATATAACGTAACAAATTTTTTCTATTATTTGACTTTTTTTAAAGTAGCTACCTTGACAGATCACTCCAGCATCTTCAACATGACCGCAATTATGAGTTCCAATTGGATTAGAAGGACAGTCTATAAGTCTATTTTCATTACCCTGACACTGTACATTATCTAGCCATATCTGACCAACTCCATTAGTAAATCCAGTCGTTATAGAAGTAGCACCTTATAACAGAAAACATTTGAGTTAATTTTACATCTATACACATTTAACACTTAGTATGTTCGCAATATCTCTTGGAATACTGATATAAAATTTTGTAATTGTTGCAATTAAGATTAGAGAACACATAATAGTTTATTATGAAATATTGTGCTTTTATATCTGCAGGTACTTGACAGTTTGTGTTAATAAACACTGAGATGTTAAATAGTTGATGAGAAACAAATGCTTCCAAACCATTTAGCTAATTAAATGGAGACTGTGGTGGAAAAGAAATTGGGGGTTTTTTGTTGAAAGTTTAGATTATATAGTTTCCAACATTTAGATTTCACATTTTTGCCCTATTTATTAGCCTCTTGCTTCCTGATAACTTATTCCCTGAATTCGGTGCTGTTTGTATGAAGTCATGCTAAGAACAGTTACTCTGGTTATTAGCTAGCAGTCTAGTTATTGAAAACATACAACTTCTAATTTGTTCATGATCCGATATGATAACAATGGTACTAGTGACAGTAGTGAGTCTACGGCGGTGAAGCCATAATAGCTTAGATATCTTTTGAGTCCACCTATTATCATATTCTGCAACTAAACAAACACCTAGTCAAGAAAGCATGAATTTTGGTGTTTGCAAGTTACAATGAATCCTTAAATGACACTCCAGATGATGATGAGCTTCTCAGGACAATAAGAGACATCTAACAATCAAACTAGCACAGAAACAATAGTTTATCGAGCATAGCGATATCTTACATACAACAGCATAAAATTATATTCCTCCTTGGATGTGGCCATTGTTTAATTAAGTTCACTGCTTGTGCTTGGGAATTTGCCGCAGGGATATCAAATCAGCAAATGAACAAAATAGACACAATTGGCTCAGAACCAGCCAGTTTTCAAGAAGAAAAAAATTTAAGCCATCGCAGTCTCCCTTTAAAACAGTCTCCTGTTGTTCCTAAATGTTCTGCAATTCACTCACCTTGAGAGTTGAAACCAAGCTGAACACAAGCTATTTGTGCATCTAAAACACCCCAGAAATCATCACAAACTGTTCCCCACACATTTCTGTTGCAGATCTCCACCCTACCACTGACAGAATTTCCACCCTGAAGTCTGATGTCTCCATCTGCACAAACTATACCACACACAAATATATTTAAATATATTACACAGTATACACCTACTGGAGCAGTTAACTCCTGCATCTTCACTGTGATCACAATTGTGTCTTCCTATTTGATTAGCAGGACAGTCAATGAGATTAGACTCATTGCCATTACACTGTACATTGTCTAGCCAGATAGAACTAGCTCCTTCAGAAAATCCATTAAATATAGCTGTAGCTCCTGCATGTGTGCATGATTTCAACAGTACAGTCAAAGAGTGATTAATATAGAAAATGAGTGCAGACAGAAAGTAAATGCATAGATACAAAAATGTGGCATAAGTATCACACAATTTAATCCGGGATTTAGATTATAAACACTTTAAGTATTAACCCTATCACAACTATATTATAAAAATAATGGTAGATGTATATGTAGTCTTCTCAGAATAAGCCAATGGATATTTAACAGTAGTTTTAAAATTTTAGCTGTTGTAGGCTACAAGGTCAGCCAACTAGCCAGCACTTTCTGTGTAGCATGTAACTCCAATTGCAGCACTCAATGTAGTTAGACGTAAATAAATTACTAGTCAAGAAATTGTTTAATTAAGCATGCATGGCAATGGTAATACGGAGTGTGTTACCCATAGTGCAAAACTTATGCAGTAAAATCAGTCAGAAATGCACTGTCAGTAGGTCAAATTTTTGTGATAGTATTTTAGTGTGATTTGTATAGAAATGGCACAAAGTATTAATTTGATATGTATATTAAGAAAGCGTTTAATGCCTTTATTTAAAACATTTTGACTACTCATCATTTAAATTTGCAACATGAGTATAATTACTCAGTAGTCATGCTGATCATGCAATTATGTGTCAACAATGTTTATAAATAATAATTCTAATTTATCCATGTATGATGTATTGAAAATTATTATGAATTCTTCACCGTTATTAACGAAAGTTACTAGTTGTCTAAATGACTAGTACCATCACATTCCACCAATTTTATCACACATTCCAGCTTAATGCTGAATAATAATTCAGTACAGCATCAAAATTCGCAGACCCAATTATGAATAAAATACCATTATAACTGAATAAAAAATGTTATGTTATAAATCTGTTGGCCTTGTAAACTCTCCAGCATATGAATGTATAACTGTACAACATCTATACCTTGAGTGCTAAAACCAAGTTGTCTGCAGACCACTTGGGCATCCACATTATCCCAGTCATCATTACAGACTGTACCCCATGCATTGTTGTGGCAAATTTCTACTCGACCGCTTGCTGTGAAGTTATTCCCCTCAAGTCTGATGTCTCCCTGAGTACATACTAAGAAATAGCAGTGGTCAATTAAGACTGTAGAAGTTACCAGTGTGATACAATTATATAAAATACTACCAATTCATGCTTATAATAATGAACATATATAATTTTTTTTTTGTAATAAATTTAGGCTTTGGTATTGCATTGTAGAACTTAACTGTAAATAGCATTTGTAGATATGAAGACTTGATGAAGAGAAAGGTGCGAGAATGAGGAAATTATTATGAAGATAAAAAAATAATAGTGATGAAAAAATGGGGAGAGAAGGGGGAAACAAAGGAAAGCAAGGAAGCTGAGGTAGAATTATGCTTCTTCTATAGCATTTTATGACCAATTTATGAGTTTAAAAATGTCTTCAAACAGGAAGATTATAATATTGAAATTTGCAGAGAATCACAAAGTTTTATTTAAGACATGGCGAGTTGAAATAGCAATAAACTGACAATTTGTGGTAATACTCATAGAGTTTTCATGAAGGTAATAAATTTCAGCATTAAAATTTAATTAATAAATAATGAGTGGCTATAATTTTATGCAAAGTCTTTTTTCTAAATTCTATAGTGTTTTATCAGGCACTAATGTTATGTATTGGTATAGTTTAAATGAACAGGATTACTTGATTCTGCTACAGTGGCAGGTGTGGACAGCACAAATATAATTATTTAATTCAGGCTGCTAGACTGAGCCTTTACCTAAACTTAAACTTAGTAAGACTTTTCTCTATGTGAAAATAAAACATGACAACGAAGAGACAGGGTCAGCTGAATCCTAAAAACTACAATCATTTAAAAAAATGGATTTTAATTCAAATATTAGCTGTAGCTTCCAAGCTTTGCTCATTAGTAAAAATAACATACCAAGGACAGACACAAATGAAGTACATCGATTGCATAATAAAACAATAATAAAAATACTTACTCAATGAATTAAATAAGTTAATGTAAATAGTTCCATCCATTTCTCCAGAATTACAAGTTAAATAATTTGAAATTACTGGATAGACTATCAACGTACTCCAATTAGATATTATTAGTGCACTCTGAGACTCCTCTAGAATATAGTATGGAGGAGAATCTAATAAAATCATTCCATTAAGTGTGAATGAGTTTAGTGGAGAACCAGGGCATATGAAACAAAATGGTGCTGAGGTATTGACATGTGCGATACTTTCAGCTGACGAAATTGTCAAGTTCCTTGCACACTGTTGAGCTATACCTGCCAAAACATTAAACAATAACTGTTGAGTAAAGTGCATAATAGCAATTACAAACTCGATCATAACATTTGATAAGCTTTAGTTAACACAACTAATTTTGTTTTACAATGTGCTGTTTTGCACTGTTGTATTATCTGGCTGACAAAAATATGACCTTAGTCATAAGCAATAATTATATAAGTTCAGTTTCACCTGAAGTAATTAACTCTGAAACCACCAGGATCATAATAGTTAACCATCCACAAATCATTGTAGGTCTAGTATTCTCCATAATCTACGAAAAATGAAAGGCATATTGAAAGTTCAGCTTAAACATTTTGTAAAATTAACGCTATATGATTACAGTTTTGCTATGCAAATTTTAAATTATAATTGTACTTTTAATAACAAAATGAATTTTCATAAAATAATCTATTTTGTTCATAATAGCCATTGATATGAGCAAATTTACAAAAATGCCACATTAAGTTGAAAATAATTACCAATATCCTCGCCTATTTCTATTACTGATGCTTGCTATGAAGCAGGTAGCCGCACAATAAACAGAGCAAGAGTTAGTAAAATAAATTATTTTTTAAACTTCTCAAGACATTACTGGGCTTCATCATCTTTTCACTTAAAAATGTCCCCATACATTATATCAATAAAATACCTAGAACTTTTACTATACCTATTCATGATATTCACTTGTAACTTTCCGCTACAGATCAGAAGACAAAATATATGCGGTAATTCTAGATACAGGTGATTATATAAACAGAACACACATAAAACAGTTATTCCAAATCACCGCTATACTTTAATTGTTTGCTGCATGTGTTAATATTTTTTTCGGCTTCTTCTTACCTCATCTCCTCTTGAAAAAAGCTTTTGTGGCAGGCTTACCAGAAAAGAACATGTATTATGTTTAAGATAATCCTAGAAAATTTTAGTCTCCTGTGGGTCCACCCTCCTCCTGTGGGACCTCCTCCTGTCAATGACAATTCAATGACTTTGGAATGACATTATCATGCACACACCTAGTACTTGTTAATTATGTCAAAAGGATTACAACATTTTGTGTCAATGGTCTATTCTTATTATTTCTTTTCATTAAGTGATTATCAGTTACACTTTCCCAGCCTGGATGGATGGCAAGTTATATATTCTTAGTTTTGTATCATTTGTTCAGTTCTTACCTTGTCCAGTCCTGTATACATTACCTTTACTCTTGCTTGTTCTTAATTTATTATTATACTAAAACTTATTGAGGCAAGCATTACCTTAGGGTGTACTGCGGCTAGCTACTAAGAAGAACTCCGATGGCACTTTACCTTGGGCGGACAGTTAGCAATACAGCTTTGTTTCCAAGCTCACTACAACTTTGGAGGAGTGTGCAGTCATGAAGGATAAGATCCCTACACATGACACTTTATTCACCCAACACATCTCCAAATCAGTTTTAAAAGGAAACTAACTTGTATACTTTGACTTCCTTGTTCCACAAATTAATATGACTTTTTATATTCTATGTAACAGCTAATAGCGTAATTCATTATAAAACCATGGGCACAAAAAGCAATTAAAACAATGCATGATATTTTAAAGTAAGCTACAGGGGCTGCTCAGACATTTGTAAAATGGCCAGGCCTGGAAGTGGGTGTGGTTAGAGGTGTGGCATGCCAAATGACTGTACATAGCATCAGGTACTGGTACTGGTATGCATTCAAAAAGTAATAGTGGCATATTTCCAATTTGAAAGCCCTATAGATAGCCATATAAAAAGTATGGTGGCCAATTAGTTTCCAATTAGCAAACAAACTCGATTGATATTAGTAATAAACTACTCTTCATGTCAAATATCTCAGTCGGAAAACTGAAGGTGTTCGGGTTCTAGCCCTCCACAAGACTTATCTTCATAACTTATTAGCTAGCTTCACTCTGTTACATACTCACTCATAAGTGCATACTCACTCATACGCGCATACTCAGTTTTAACCTCGTCGATGTCCTCGGAGTTAGTCGTCGATGTCGTCGATCGTCGATGTCATTCCTCTTTTGTTTATAACAGTAAACAAAGCATCATTTTTGTTAGTTACCAATATTTTAATATTAATGTCAGTTACTCTGTACACTGCCACCTGTTGGTATTAATCTTTACTCGCTAGTGAGTCTATATTTCAAGGGATGTGACATTAGCTACTTGCTAACTGGTATACTCAACTTCATCGGGACAAGATCTGGACGGTCCCGCACAGAAGGAAGAAAGCCACGCCAGAAAAAGCTGCGTACAGTCTACAAAACGTGGAAAAAGCGCGAGCGAATTATCACAGTAAGGTAATTTCATACAAGAGGAGCATGTGCCCACTATTGATTGTTTGGCCATAGCTGGACCAGCCAGACTGGCGGATCGGCCATTGAACTGTATCATTGTCATAAATCTTTACACAAAATTATCATCGGAATCATGTTTTAATAAAGCACCAAGCTATTATACACTAGCTAGTTTTTACAATATCATTTCAGACCAAAAGAATAATTTGTTGGCTATTAATATCTTGTACAAATGTAGCTCGAGCAATGATAATGGTAGATGTAAAAAAGAAGTATATAAACAGGCCAGATACATTCACCGGTATATATTTTCAACACGCAGACTTCATTTTCACCACTCTATTAACTTTCCTTGTGTATGGAGCAAATACTAAGGGCAGCAAGAAATTAATTGCCTACGTGATTACAACATGACTATAGCCCACAAAAGTCAGTACCTACACGGAGCTGATAGCTTCAATTTTCTCAATAACCAGCCTGAAATAAAAAAAAAAGTATCACAATAAAGGTCTTAAATCATTGTTCTGAGTTAGTTCATACCTTAATCGACAGTCAATTGTCAGTAATCTCCAAATCAGAGTGTGGCAGTCGGACAAACAGATACAATGACTACTATAACCCTCTCTCACGCATGTGCACTGAGGGTAAATAAGTACACTGATATGTAATAGATTTTCAATAACAAGAGAAAGATATAGTACATGCTTTTCAAGCTAAATGTATTTTCAAAAATATTTTGCTATTGTAAAAGTCACCCAGTTTGTAATACAACACCACTAGCTGGGTTATTGTTTATTAGAAACACTATGTGAAGACTGTGAAACTGCCAAAACAAATGAGACTCTTTCATGATTATCAACTCAAAATATGATCAGATATTATTACATATTGCAGTAGTCCTCATACAACACGGCAAGATTTTATGAGCACATGTATTGTTCTCTTGAGCTGAAAGTGAGTGAAAATACAAGTGTGAGAGTGAATAACCCCCACAATCTATGATGAGTGTAACAAATTGGTTATTGTACATCAAATGTGAATGTGTTTTCTAAACACTAGCGTAATGATTATGCAGCATTCAATATGCAGCATTCAATTAGAGAATTTGGAGGAAATACTTAAGGTGGTCCAAGTAATTCAATATTTTTTGCTTAGTTAATAGCATTAAATTTTTATATAATATTCACAAAATGTTTCGGCTCAGTAAGCCTTCTTCAGTTGTGAGGTGAGGGGTATGACCGTTTAAAATAAAATACAATAAACAAATAATTGTCAACTATAAAAATGCATGTAGCCGTGGGTCAATTGACGCTAGAGTTCTTGTAGGAACTGAGTCCACATAGAGTTGAGCTTGAGGCCTTTGTCAAAATTTGAGGTGGTGTTACTGCTCTGTATAATATGCTTCCTTTAGCCTCCTATGAAAGTAATTTGGTATCATTTTCAGAACTCTTGATTCATCCCAGTCTTCCTCTGTAGTAAATTGTATTGACATGTTTTGTTTATTCAGGTGGGACTTAAAATGTAGGAGGTGTTGTTGTGTATGAGGCCATAAAGCGAAAACGTCATCAACGTACCTGTACCAGAGAGATGGTTTAAAGGGGGAGGTACTGATTGCATTGTCTTCAAGATTCTCCATGGATATATTTGCCAGAAAATTGGAGATAAAGGAGAACCCATTGAAGCACCTTCAATTTGCTCATAAAATTGTTCATGGTAACAGAAATAGGTGGATTTTACACATAATTCTACGAGATCACACAAGTCATTTGGAGAGAATATTGTTCTCTCATCCAATTTGTTGTCTTCTTGTAGGCGAGATCTCAGAATGTTGATGGCTTGGTCAATGGGGACTTTTGTAAATAAGCTTACAACATCAAAACTTAACATCAAATCATTTGGGTTTATTTCAGGATCATTGATTATATCAACAAAATGTGTAGTTTTTTACATACAATTTTGTATTACCTGAGATTGAAGAAATTATTTTGACACTAAATTTTGCTAGATTGTGAGTTGGTGATCCAATAGCTAATACTATAGGTCTTAATGGAACATTTTTTTATGTATTTTGGGTAGGCCATATATATGAGGTGGTATAGAATTCTGTGGAGATAATTTAAGTCTTTGTTCTCTTGTTAGATAATTCTTCTCTTCATACTTTTGTTTATTTTGTTATCAATTTTGTTGGTTGGATTTTGAGAAAGTTTTTTTATATGTGGTTTTATGTTCTAATAAATTCATTGTAGATGACAATACTATTATTTCTTTTGAGATTCTTTAAAGCTAAGTTTATGGGCTTAAGTTATTTTTTGGTATCTTTTTTTCTGTAGCATGTTGGCCACTCCAGTGCATAGCTGCTGTGCATCTTCTTTATTAAGTTTTCTAGCTGTATTTTCTACAGATGCAATGATGTCAAATGTTGGAATTTTGGAGTTTGATACAGCAAAATTTTAACTACCACTTATTTGTACTACATAGCATTTTTTAATGTAATTAAAAGTAATGAACTTGGCAAAATACAATACTTTAATCCAAATTTTAATGCTTAACGTGAGTGTGAAATGGCTGTAGGAGGAGGAGGCACCAAATATTATGTTTCAAAAGTCAACTACCTTAAATAATTGCTCAATAATAGTATTCTATATCATATATTATATCATTCCTCAACGTAGTAGTAGTAATGAACGTATACTCTATAACTAATTTTAATGTCAATATTAGTTAGGAGATTTGAGCAGTGCACAGTCATTCATAGACAGGTTTTGCATGCACTTAATCATGCTTGTAAATAAGTATTCCTTTCTTAGCTGTATTTTCAATGAGGTTATCTATGTGTTTCAACAATAATAATCAAGACATGGAATGATGTTCAATCAATGAATGAAAAAGAGAACATTGAACCATTATCACTTTTTGGTGTCTGCTTTTCTAATATTGGACATACTTATCAATAATGCTTGCTCACTCAACATTATCTGTCGTAACATCTCTCCACAGCTACTTTTCAGCATTGTAGCAGCAGTGAATAAGAACAGGAAAGAATATATATTATTTAATATCTAAGTAAGTTAGAAATTGTAACATTTAATTTGTGCCATGTATTAAAGAATCAGATAAGCCTTTACTTGAACATGCTTTCCTTCAGTTATAGTACTGAAGCCCAGAGATTAACTTTTCAGTGCAAAAATACAAATAATGATGACAGCCTTTCTCCGCAACCTTATATTATATCCCTTTCATTGGGTAAGTTATATATACCTTTCATTGGGCAAGCTAAATGCTCTAATTCTTATAGATACATTCTGTACAAATGTGAAATCCCCCTTCAACAGTTACTCGTCATGAAACACACTGTCATTTGTTGCTAATTAACCAATTTTAACTAAAACTATGAGGATAAATGAATATATCTCTTGACATATTATGTAAGTGAATGGAGCTTGAGGTTATAGTTTTACTACGGCATAAGAAAGTATAATCAGCAATCTAGCAAGTTCTAATTAAATTTGTTCATTGGAGTTTGAAAATGTCAATTAGAAGAAGCACATTTGTTGTACCACTCCAGAATTTGTCCTGATCCAATAGAGTCCATTCCTGCTAAGTGGATTAGTTTGACGTATTTCATGGCATGATTGAGCAGGATTTTCTCTGATGAGTCCTAGAATTGATATTCCATGGGAGCTATGAAGGAAGTTGTATATGTCTGCCTTTATTTCCTTTATATCTTCAACTGTAGGGCAACTTTGATAAGTTCTCCTTAAGTCCAAGGGACCTACATGGAATTGATGAAATTATAAGTGGATTGAATAATTGATAGTCAATATTTTGGAACTTTTAAGTTTAGTCACTAAGTACAACACTGCATTTAATACACATTTGAGTGAGTTTAGTGCACAATTTTCTGCTATAGCAAACTTTATATAATTGGAGTGATTTCAATATGAAAGAATATTGGAAACTTAGACATGCCATGAATTCTAGACAGGAGAATGAGTTAAAGTTATCGACTAAAACTCAATTCTACATTATCATAAAGACCAAATAATATTATTTTTAACTTTAGCCACTCCTATTTGAATTTGTAATCTGCAAGTTACAACTCCCTCTGAGTAGCTATATCTGAATTTGTAATCTGCAAGTTACAACTCCCTCTGAGTAGCTATATCTGAATTTGTAATCTGCAAGTTACAACTCCCTCTGAGTAGATATATCTGAATTTGTAATCTGCAAGTTACAACTCCCTCTGAGTAGATATATCTGAATTTGTAATCTGCAAGTTACAACTCCCTCTGAGTAGCTATATCTGAATTTGTAATCTGCAAGTTACAACTCCCTCTGAGTAGCTATATCTGAATTTGTAATCTGCAAGTTACAACTCTCTGAGTAGATATATCTGAATTTGTAATCTGCAAGTTACAACTCCCTCAGAGTAGATATATCTGAATTTGTAATCTGCAAGTTACAACTCCCTCTGAGTAGCTATATCTGAATTTGTAATCTGCAAGTTACAACTCCCTCTGAGTAGCTATATCTGAATTTGTAATCTGCAAGTTACAACTCCCTCTGAGTAGATATATTTGAATTTGTAATCTGCAAGTTACAACTCCCTCTGAGTAGATATATCTGAATTTGTAATCTGCAAGTTACAACTCCCTCTGAGTAGCTATATTTGAATTTGTAATCTGCAAGTTACAACTCCCTCTGAGTAGATATATGATATATATGAAAACTCCAAGCAATTCACAGAACACCCTCCAAAAACGTACAAGCTCCAATTAGCACAGAAGACACTCCAAACTTACTAGCTCCAACTATCACCACTGACTGCCGAAAGAGATTGAAACTGGAAATTACGCGGGCTTTTCCCGCGTGGAAGACTGGGATTTTCCTGGAATGCGTGGGTTTTTCCGCGGGAAAGATCGGAATTACCTAGAAATGCGTGGGGGTTTTCCCCGCTCGCGTTGGTTTGTGGGCTAAGCAATCAGCTGGAATAGGAGTCATAGGGCTTCAACGTAAGTTTTCCGGTAAGTTAGGGAGAATTATGCCGTATATCCGCTGAATTCTATTAAAGTGAAGGTGTACGCAGGGCCCTATGTTTTTTTTTGTGGGAAGTTTTTGTCAGCGCTGCAGTAGCTCATCCAAACTACCCTCCTCTATGGCTTCTGAAGGTCTGGAGAGTTGTTTTTGAAGTGCAGGGAACTTCTAAAGGTAAATATTTGTAATAGGGCTACGTACTGTTGGTATACCTTCGTAGACAAACACTAGAGCAGCAATGAATAGTCTTCTAATAGTAGGATTTCTACGTTGAAGTTAAAGAGCTGCAGTTGGACTTGTGGGCCTCACAGATTCTTCTTGCAATGCTTCAATTGTGTTTTATAACATGCAATTTCATCATAGTGTTACATAAAAGTGTCCAAGTATTGAATATTTGGTGATTTTACAGAAAAAAAAAATAAAACAATTCTCATGAATAATTAATGAGGGAACACTATATCCTAACCTTAAATAATGCACAATATTCAGTTAAGTGAGCAAGTATTTATTTGAGACTAATTCATCAATTAAAAAAGTACATATTGCATGCTTAGCCTACGCTATAATAAGCCATGTATTTGTAAGCCTCACTTGATTGCATCAATCCAACAGTACACTCAAGCATCAGAATAATCACACATGTGATTGGAGATGACTTAGTAGCCATTATTTGCAAACACAACAGCTAAACAAGTAAAATAAATTTGAAGTACATAGAATAGTAATTAGACATGTCTAATTCTCAAAAAAATTAAATGAGTGATAATTTGCAGGAAACAATCACTCAGATTTTTTATTTATTGATCAAGCTCATATAATTTTTCCTTTTGGAAGCAAATACACCACTGCTACACATTTTCTATATTATTCTATTTCTACACAAAAGTACAATATAACTTACTTCTATGCTGACGATGGTTAATTGCAAAGATGTTTACCTTAGCCAGAATAGAGTGTTAGTATTAGCTAAGGTGTGCTAAGGTTCTCCACCCTTCATTAATTTAGTTAAATAGGGCGAGACACACTTCCTACAATTCAGTGTGTGTGGGTTCTTATGTGTAGCATTCAAATGGCTTATATGGTGCTCCAATTTAATTATTAATACACTTATGTAGCAATACAGTTAGCAATGGGTTCTCTCCCATAGACTAAGCTGACACTCTTATGGAGCCAGTGTGGCTGGCCCATAGATCACATTACCTTTACGAGTTAAAAATTGTGTAACAAAAATTCTACGATAGAAATTCCACTTAGTTCTGTGATGCACAGTATTAGTGAATTGAATGTAAACACTAGCTTACACATTAATTAACCCGCAATGCGCATGCCGAGAGGTTTAGTAGTCGTCCTTCTGTTTGTCTGTTACGCTCTGATTTTGGAGATTACTGACAATTAACAGTATGAACTTAATCAGATTTTATAGGGCAACTTTATTTAATTTCGGGCTAATCGTTAAGAAAACGCCAACCTTTGAGCTCCTCGTACGTAGGTAGACTAGCTTTTATGGGCAACGCCCCTAGCCTCACGTTATAATCACGTGAACAAATATTTTGTAGTTGCTTTACGCTCAGGGAAGTTGAAGTTTCAAATTGAAAATGTATATCGGTGAGTGTTTCTGGCTTGTTTAGCTTCTTCTCTTATGAAGAATGTGTTTCCATGTACCATTTTCATTGGTCAAGCTATTTTGATGCCTCATTAAAATAGCTAACAGATTTCTTGCACTTTTGGAAGGAGACTATAAATTGTAATAGCTAGGTAGCATTTAATAGCGCTGAGGGTTGCACATTTGGTGCTTCATTTTATTAACTAAAGTTTCTGCAATAAGCCACGCCTTATTATGCTTACTTCTATAGATAGCTTATTCTTAAGGTAATCTGTGTGCCATGGCTTGAAATTAGATATACCAACTTTAAAAAAATACGTGTATATACATTTTGTCTGACAATTTAAGCCTCTACTGTTTTAACAAAAATCTTTATATAATAACTGCACAAAGTTTGTGTCACATTGAAATAATTAGTAATAAGCATAAAGTAGATAAAAAAATTAAAAAAAAAATGTAATTCTAAGACTATAACTCATTATACACAATTAATACAATAATGTTCAGCAGAAAGTATTTATGTGGGATTAATTACAGTATAAAAGTAAGTTAACATTTGTTATAATTAGTTTTAATTATTAAAAATGGCAAATCTGTTGCTGCACTTCTGAATCAGTTCCAATCCAGTATAACCCACTTTTACTAAGTGGATTATTTTGATGTATAGCACCACAAGACTCAGCTGGAATCTGTTTGATGAGTCCCAATACTGACACATTAAAATTGGATGAAAGAAAGTTGTAAATGTCTGCTGTCAAATTCCCTTTTTCTTCAATGGATGGACAATTGTCGTACATCCTAACTCCAATCAATGAATCTAAAAATCAATTATACATAAAAAGGGCTGAAAATAAGTAATAATAATATTCCACGTAGGTTATATAGTATTAATATAGTAGCCCTGGAAAAAAAGCTGCAAGATAGGCACAAGTATTGTATATTATTTTGAATTATATGAAGCAGCTAATGCTTCATAGCTGTTTGTAAACGACAACAAAGAATCAATGATCCTTCAACCTTTCTCACAAGCAAGTACTGTGCCACTTATTTTGATTAACGTATTTTATGGTAATTATAAGTAGGCAGGACTCTATCTTATCTAGTGGTATGGGATGAACGGAAATCATTCCCCTAAACTTACCTGTTTCCACCTCCCCCCAATATTCTCAATTCTCCCCTACAATTTGCATGATATGTGGAGTACTCTGATAAGCTGAGCACTGAAATGACTGCATTTAGCTCTAAATGATTTCTTGCTAATTACTCTCACTGATTTATAGAGGAATATCGTTGCTATTTTTTAACTTAGTATATAATGTAGAAAACATGGAATTGGTCATTTTTTTCCCCTAAAAAAAGTTTGTAGATAGAATCCTGATAGGATAGTAGAATAATTGTCCTGATTAACAATATCTGGTAAAGTTGTTTTTTATTCAACTCATCTTTTCATTAAATTTTGTATTTGATATAAATAATTCTTAACCTTTTACAACAATGTGTCAATACATAGTATAAGAAACACTATAAAATGGAATAAAATTTTGACTCCTAAGCAAAGTATAATATATTAGCATAATTCAGTCCATATACTACAAATACTATGGCAATGCCAAGGAGCCTCACCTACAGTTTCTGCTGAAGGTTGAGTTGAAGTATCTACACAAAATTTATTCATAAAAAACAAACAAAGATTATTAAACCAGAGACGAAGAAAAAGAATGCAGTGACTATAGAACTTTGAAATATCTAATCCGAAACCTTTAATAACTTCTTTAGTATATTACTTGTTGTTAGCTTTAGTAGCAGTAAATTGGTAACAAAATCACAAAACACTTTGGTTCGTGAGCCCATGACCGTTAAAAAAGATGTATACAAGAAAATGCAAGTAGCCAATGGGTACAGCAGGAAATTCCACTTTTCTTCCAGTGTACACTGACAGCTATATGCATTTCCTTGTTTAGATTTTTTAATATAATAAGATATAATAATAAGAACAGGTTTGTTGCAAGATAATTGCAGATTAATTTATACAAAGTAGATAACTTAAAACCTTCAATTAATGAATGTTGTTATATAATTTAAGAAAATTTAAATCAGTTTTTTTTATCCTTTATATGACGTGATTTATCATTTTTAAGAAATTAAAGCAGATCAAACTTAAAAACATTTTTCGAAAATCAAAGAGGTGAACAAATTTTTGAATTATTATTAATACTGCTTACTTTAAACTAAACACTAGTTTGATTAAAGCTTTCTCACTTACATTGATCTAGAGAGAACCAAAGGAAAAAATGTGAAATAATCTTAGTTGTCTCTGGGGAATAAAACCCAGGATCCATGAGTTTAGGTGTGGTGAATATATAGAACTATTTTTAATTACTTACTTACTACTTCCTTAATTAATTTGTTAACTTGCTCAAATAATTTAACTTGTGACTCCATTAGTACCCTTTCTCAACTTTCCTTTGTTCTATTGACTCCATTCACCTTCCCCACATCACACTCTGTGGTTTATAATTCCTGTATACATATTTCTGTTTCACATGTTCAACACATCTAGCTAGTTCATTATATAGTTTGTTCATTTTTAGTTTCTGAGTTGTCTGTATTGAGTGCTGCAAGAATTATAAATCTATCAATCTCTGAATTCTGAGAACTCTTCCAAATTGAACCCATGGTTGAGGAAGGCCTAGTAATTTCTTGCTTGGTCCAGCAGATTAAACACCTGCAGAATTGACCACCTTAAAACATGAAACTTAGGCAGCTCTGGTGGCAGTAACCTACCTTTGGCAGTCTCTTACACACCTCATCACACCACTATAGCCATCATAGTGCTCTAGTAAGAAAGTTTCGATCTAGCTAGTTTTTATGAAGGGTCAGTACTTGATAAAACTGGGGTAACACAATTGAAAATCGGGGATGTTTGTTTATTTATTTAGATATATGTATGGACGTATGTATGTCATTTTGTACTTTGACCCATCCATATTTTTGTGTTCGCTCCGCGTTTGACCCCGTCCCAAACTTCACTAAACAGAATCCTCTGGTGTAGCGACCATTACACGTATCACCCTAGAAATTGAATTGTTTACCGGTTTGAATTGTTTTGCGTGTGAATTGTATCATGTAAAGATACCTATATAATATGCCATTTATATCTTTAAATTATAATATATAAAGTAGTGTCCTTATGTCATTATGTGTATAAATTTAACTCGAGAATCCAATGAAGAAGTGTTGGCAATTAAAATGATTAATAGCAGTTCTAAAATTTTTAGCCATATTGAATTACAAACCATAGCAAAGACACTTTTCCTTACATGACTAAGTAACAATTAAGATAGGATTTATATGAAAGAAGCCTTACAATTATTCACTTGAACATTGAATAGTTTATCCATGTTGCCAGCAATATTACTAACTGAGCACAAATACTGTCCTTCAGCACCATGTGATATGTTCCTCCAAGTCAATATAGATGTATAGACACTACCAGCCAACGAAGAGTTGATATTCATAATATTATAATTTGTACTAGAATTAATAAGTGTTCCATTGAATGTCCAAATCACATGAGGTAAGGGGACACCCATGTATCTGCAGTTCAATTGAAGATGTTGACTAATGGTGACTGTTACTGATTCAGTAGTACTGTCTACGTCTAAATCTACAAGAAAGAAACAGATTAGCAATAAGCATTATTTCCCCATTACCCACTTGAGGCTAGGAGCATATACGGCTAGGGAATATAGATATAATGATTGTGTTAATAGTGAATGTCTAGATAACATTGCTGCACTGAAAAAATATAATGGAACTAATAGAGCACGCTATATTTGACAATATTACAACATTTTTTCCTATCATTAGTTTCCCTTGTATTAGTTTAACTTGAATATCAGAGAAAAGCACACAGAAATGCCTTATTATGCTATATTTTGAAGGAAAAAAACACAGTGAACTAAAGTGCTGCCTGTGCATGTGGGCTTTGCTGGTAGGTCTTCATTCTTAGGGAAATATTTAAACTTCAAATAACAAAAATCTGAATATTAAAAAAAAATTATTTACTTAAGACATTCCTTGAGCACAACATGGTGTGAGTAGGAAATCATGGGAATGAATTACTATTTATAGCTTGTGGGTTGAGTTCTTACTGGAGCATACCACCCATGTGTTTCCTTCATTCCATAAACTTTAAGCTAGTTTGTTACAATAACTGATCATTAATTTTACATACATTTGTGCACTATACACAAACTTGTACATATATACATTTAAATAACTTGATTATGGCTCATAAGTAAAAGTCATTCTAGTTAGCATAGCAAATCTTGTTAGCTGTCGGTTCTCAGTGCTTCAAAATAATCTTACTTACTATGTATTAATTAATTCATCAATACTATCTCCACAAACTTTTATTGTATTTGAAATTATTATTAATTTCAGCCAGGTTAAATACAACCACTAAATCATTTTTAGCAGCTCATTACCCTTGTAGTTACAGCAACCAGCCAAACTTTTCAATTTTCTTGGTTTTTACAGTTACCTTCCTCTGGAAGCTATACTGAGCAAGCTCATTACACTATAGTATGTCCACGTTGAGTTGGTGAGACCACAATTGCGGGGAAAAGCAGAATAACAATAAGCTAAAATCGAAAGCAATTAAGTCATGTGATGTTTACTTGTGTTACCGCGCATGCAAACAAAAAAAAGCGCATGGAAAAGCAGCAGCAATTACACGCAGAGTTCATTAGCTCATTTATTGAGTTGTGAATTTTTCTGAGTATTTCTGAGGTTTAGTTATTGCTCTTAAACAAATGTATTTTTTGTAGTTTTTTCTCTCCTTTTTTGTGATTTGTTGTGCTGTAGATATGCTGAAGGGGAAGCGACTATGGAGCCAGACGAAAAACGTGATGAGCGTCCACCGCTATTTCGACAAGATGGATTGCAAGACGAAGATAGGATATGGCTGTTCTAGCTCAGCTTTGTAGAGAACCTCAGTAGCCTCCAGTAAGTCATTCAATTATATTTTTTTGAAGTTAAATTCATATAATTTTAACTTCAAGTGTTTAATAAGCATGGATATTTTATTCCCCCTCACATATAATTTAAATAATAATGCCAAACAAAAATTTCAGGTATATCAAGACGCACTGTGCAACGATTAGTATCTAAAAAAACTTGCAAGTGCCACACCTTCATTTGCCACAAAAACAATATGTAGAATCAAGACTAAGAATCTTAGTGGATGACTTTGATCGGTATGCTGTTAGTCGTAAAATTCATCACCTGTATGAACAAAAGTAGCATCTAACACTGAATGTCATTCATGAAATTCTAAAGGAAGATGACCTCTTTCTTGCTGGCCGATCATCACTTGCAAAACTTTTCAAAGACATGGGATTTAAATTAAAAAAAATAGATGGCAAGAAGTAAAACTAGACATCTAATTGTTTTGAGAAGTGGTATAATGAACTACTACTTCCCAACATTCCATAAAATAGCCTTATTGTCATGGGCAATGCTTCATATCACTGCCGTCGAAGCAAATATCCAGTCAAAGGTTGGACAAAGAAGACGATGGTGGAATGGTTTAACCAAAAAACATAATGTCTAAAAAGGATGTCTGGACTATTGTCAAGAGAAGTCGGCCACCTCATCCTGAATATTCAGTGGATCAATTAGCTAAATCTGCTGGCCACGAAGTTGTATGCCTCCCAGTTTCCCACTGTGAACTTAATCCTATTGAAATGGCATGGTCGCAAATTAAAGAATATATCAGAACTCATAACACACTGTTTACTCTATCTGAAATGGAACGGCTGACTCATGCAGGTTTTGATGTAGTCACACCAATGCGTTGGAAGTCACTCATAGCCCACGTACAAACAAAGACTGAAGACCACTACTGGGATGTTGATGGACTACAACTGGACCTTGTGGAAGAGTTCATCATATCAACGGAAAGGAACTTGGAGTCAGAACTGGAATCTGAAGATGACCTCTCTTCGGATGATTCAGAAGATTCAGACTGAACTCTCCTCTCTGGCCTTCAATATTGATCAAGCATTGTGATGGACAAACAGCCAACTGGCTATACCATACTGGTAGATGGCTTGTGAGTAAATAATTACCGCTGCTTGTGAACATATTATATTGTGTGTACATGTAAGCAACTTTTAAGTGTACTTTATGACTAAAAAAATTGTAATATTAAAAAATATTTTTTTACGTAATATATACAAGTAACAACATATACAAGTTAGAAAAACAGGAATGATGTTTATAAACTGGTCTTGAGCATAGCTATGGTGCAGTTGGCATTCTGAAAGGGGATCCTTACCCACTGCAACTTGTTTAAGAGTAGAAAAAAGGAAGTAAATCATAGGAAAAACTAAATGGAATGACATAACTGGAATTTCTTTATCATTGAAATAGCTATTTAATATTAATTTTGTATTAACTTTTCTATTACCTACCCTCTAGTTTACTATAGAGAGTGTTTAGCTCATACAATCACATGCTATTATCGTATTGCTAAATAAAGTAAACTGCACACACCTTTAGGACTCTGCTAAATAAATAAGCTTCAAATATACTGCACACAGCTTTAAGACTCTACCTACGCTATTTATGTACCGCATAAACTATATAAGCTAGTTGATCATATCAAGCTATATGCCAAGTTCTGACTACACACTTACCTCTTCCGTAGGCTAATGTAGTTCAAATCCAACCAGCAAGACTACTGCACACTTAATATCAGTAGCAAAACAACGTAAAAAATCTAGAAGAAAATGAGGCACTTCTTTGTTTTCTCCTTGCCATCTCATGTAGCAACGGATAAACACAAGACAGACTCGGGGTGGGCGCGTAACTAAATTTAGGTGCATGTACAGCGGGAAAGCTCTGATTTTTTTTTATTGCCATAGACTTCTGTATTGAGATTTGGAATGGCACTTTCCAGACTGCTCAACACATTTTTGTGGAAAGTTTTTGGACCACTTTGGTGTGAGCTTTCTAATGGTGCAATCCCCCTGATGAGTAGCTGCTTCCATTCATAGTTATTAACAGTTTTTATACTGCCAACTCAACTTGGACATACTATGGTAGTTATAGCAACTGGCTAAGCTTACCAGTTTTTTTTTCTAGGTTTTTACAGCTATTTTCCTTTGCTGTAGCCTGTCCAACTGGGTTAGAGCAGCTGTTAAAATAACAGATGGGGGTTTAAAGAGCCCCTATAGCCAACTTTACACCCTTATTTACTGTTCTATATAATACAAACTACAGCAGTGAAAATATCTTGTGTAGAATAAACCACTTATTACATTCTTCACAGTGATATGGCAAAATATTTCACTCTCAAGTTTTATTATCGCTCACCTCTGGCTGTGAAAATAAATTAGCCTACTCATTAAAATATTTTGCCATATCACACTCTGACTCATGTACTACATAATATACACATATACATGATATATACATATATTACATATAATTATAATGTACTCATTAATTTTATATGCATGACAAATAGAACTGTTTTGAACTTACAGTTTACTATCAACTCAAAGTATGCGACAGGAACTTGAGGTACTCCTGGAACATAACAAGTGTAGGTTCCCGCCTTGTGTCTGGTGACATTAGGAATCGTAAAAATTGCTAATACTGGATTTCTAGTGCTATCAATGTTACTGCCATCTGGAGCATTCCACTGAGGACTGCCTCGAAAAATCGAATTTTGATTTATACAAGATACTGAAACGACAGAACTTTCATTATAATATGATGTCAATGGTGATACTACTAGTAGTCCTCCAGCTACACAATGTACAAAAATATTGTATAAACATAATAATAATGACAACTTGCAAACAACACTAACAAAACCATTGAACATTAAGGGTACATATCTAACTTATTTATATATTGATAAACTCAAAGTTTTAAAGGCATTACAAAAAATCTATACACCTCAAGTGCCAATCATTACCCATTTGACATAACTTGAACTCAGTTATTTTCATGAACAAATTTATTCTATCCCTAATCCACAATACTTTATTTACCTATTTCACTCTGCAATCTACAATAATTTGAATAGTAACTTACGCACAGAGCTGAAGGTCCCACTATAAGTAGGACTACCTTGATGAACACTAACACATGTCACAGTGATTGAATGGAGTGGATTGAACCTCAGACTAGTCCAATTGTTTATCACAAGTGCATTGATGGATGTGTTAATGAAATAATCTTGAGTATTTGTCAGCATTACTCCAGCTAGACTGAATGTGGCTACATTACCACCACATATAAAACAAAATGGAGCTGTTGTGTTGACAACTCCTATAGAGACTGAACCAAATGGTACTGACAATGTGGCATTCTGTTCACACCGCTGAGAATGAACTGTGAAAAATTATCGGAATTAAAGCATGTAAATAATATCCAGTAAAAATAATGATAATTATAATACTAATTGCAAGCGCCAAACATAATTCTTACTGCAATGTAAAATATATGTATTTTCATCACACTCATCAATATTATTATAGAACCTATACTTCTTTATTGACACTTGCACTTAAGTCAAATAATATGCAACCTTTGGCTATTAAGATAAGTTTATCAAATACAATATGATTTCTCATCATGCACTTTCATTAAATAATGCACAATATTCAGTTAAGTGAGCAAGTATTTATTTGAGACTAATTCATCAATTAAAAAAGTACATATTGCATGCTTAGCCTATGCTATAATAAGCCATGTATTTGTAAGCCTCACTTGATTGCATCAATCCAACAGTACACTCAAGCATCAGAATAATCACACATGTGATTGGAGATGACTTAGTAGCCATTACTTGCAAACACAACAGCTAAACAAGTAAAATAAATTTGAACTACATAGAATATTAATTAGACAT
>WLWD01006334.1_pt1 | contig 29034 bp, 19 predicted proteins | sample 6712731 | NCBI WGS metagenome assembly WLWD01 (sample SAMN12718690, study PRJNA576275) | sponge metagenome | isolation source: marine sponge | host: Mycale hentscheli | place: New Zealand: South Island, Marlborough, Capsize Point | collected 2014-11-01
CTCAAGTGACCAGTGACTAAAGGTAGTGATGGGGTTCTCATGTGACCAGTGACTAAAGGTAATGATGAGGTTCTCAAGTGACCAGTGACTAGAGGTAGTGATGGGGTTCTCATGTTACCAGTGACTAGAGGTAGTGATGAGGTTCTCAAGTGACCAGTAACTAGAGGTAGTGATGGGGTTCTCATGTTACCAGTGACTAGAGGTAGTGATGAGGTTCTCAAGTGACCAGTGACTAGAGGTAGTGATGGGGTTCTCTTGTGACCGGTGACTAGAGGTAGTGATGAGGTTCTCTTGTTACCAGTGACTAGAGGTAATGATGGGGTTCTCATGTGACCAGTGACTAGAGGTAGTGATGAGGTTCTCGTATGACCAATGACTAGAGGTAGTGATGGGGTTCTCGTGAGACCAGTGACTAGAGGTAGTGATGGTGTTCTTATGGACCAGTGACTAGAGGTAGTGATGGGGTTCTCATGTGACCAGTGACTAGAAGTAGTGATGAGGTTCTCGTGTGACCAGTGACTAGAGGAAGTGATGAGGTTCTCGTGTGACCAGTGACTAGAGGTAGTGATGGTGTTCTTACGGACCAGTGACTAGAGGTAATGATGGGGTTCTCATGTGACCAGTGACTAGAGGTAGTGATGAGGTTCTCATGTGACCAGTGACTAGGGGAAGTGATGGTGTTCTTATGGACCAGTGACTAGAGGTAATGATGGGGTTCTCATGTGACCAGTGACTAGAGGTAGTGATGAGGTTCTCATGTGACCAGTGACTAGAAGTAGTGATGAGGTTCTCGTGTGACCAGTGACTAGAGGAAGCGATGAGGTTCTCATGTGACCAATGACTAGAGGTAGCGATGGGGTTCTCATGTGACCAGTGACTAGAAGTAGTGATGAGGTTCTCGTGTGACCAGTGACTAGAGGTAGTGATGGGGTTCTCGTGTGACCAGTGACTAGAGGTAGTGATGAGGTTCTCGTGTGACCAATGACTAGAGGTAGTGATGGGGTTCTCGTATGACCTATGACTAGAGGTAGTGATGAGGTTCTCATGTGACCAGTAACTAGAGGTAGTGATGGGGTTCTCGTGTGACCAGTGACTAGAGGTAGTGATGGGGTTCTCATGTGACCAGTGACTAGAGGTAGTGATGGGGTTCTCGTGTGACCAGTGACTAGAGATAGTGATGGGGTTCTCATGTGACCAGTGACTAGAGGTAGTGGTGAGGTCCTCATGTGATCAGTGACTAGAGGTAGTGATGAGGTTCTCATGTGACCAGTGACTAGAGGTCGTCAGTCAATCTGTCGTCTGTTAAACTGTCGTCAGTCAATCTGTCATCAGTCAATCTGTCATCAGTCAATCTGTCATCAGTCAATCTGTCGTCAGTCAATCTGTCATCAGTCAATCTGTCATCAGTCGTCAGTCAATCTGTCGTCAGTCAATCTGTCGTCTGTTAATCTGTCGTCTGTTAATCTGTCGTCAGTCAATCTGTCATCAGTCAATCTGTCATCAGTCAATCTGTCATCAGTCGTCAGTCAATCTGTCATCAGTCAATCTGTCATCAGTCAATCTGTCGTCTGTTAATCTGTCGTCAGTCAATCTGTCATCAGTCAATCTGTCGTCAGTCAATCTGTCGTCAGTCAATCTGTCGTCAGTCAATCTGTCGTCAGTCAATCTGTCGTCTGTTAATCTGTCATCTGTTAATCTGTCGTCAGTCAATCTGTCGTCTGTTAATCTGTCGTCAGTCAATCTGTCATCAGTCAATCTGTCATCAGTCAATCTGTCATCAGTCAATCTGTCGTCAGTCAATCTGTCATCAGTCAATCTGTCGTCAGTCAATCTGTCGTCTGTTAATCTGTCGTTAGTCAATCTGTCGTCAGTCTGTCAATCTGTCATCAGTCAATCTGTCGTCTGTTAATCTGTCGTCTGTTAATCTGTCGTTAGTCAATCTGTCGTCAGTCAATCTGTCGGTCGTCAGTCTGTCAATCTGTCATCAGTCAATCTGTCGTCAGTCAATCTGTCGTCTGTTAATCTGTCGTCTGTTAATCTGTCGTCAGTCAATCTGTCGTCTGTTAATCTGTCGTCAGTCAATCTGTCATCAGTCAATCTGTCATCAGTCAATCTGTCGTTAGTCAATCTGTCATCAGTCAATCTGTCGTCAGTCAGTCAATCTGTCGTCAGTCAGTCCCTCAATAATTCTGTCTGTCAGCCTGTCACTGCTGTGGTATTTTAATCGAATATCACACATTTTTATTTTTCAGGATGTTTTTTTTTTTTTTTTGTTGTATTACATTGTTGTTGTTGTTAATTATTATTATTAATTATTATTATTATTATTATTACTACTACTACTACTACTACTACTACCGCTGTTATTATTATTATTATTATTATTATTATTGTTATTATTATTATTATTATGTAGGTAGTGATTAGATTTGACATTATTTTTATTCAAAAAGAGAGCGATACAGTGAAACAGACGAGGTTTATATAGCAAACAAAAAAGAATGAAGTGGCATGTCTAATGAATGGAACATTTAAGTGTTTAAGTGTGTACTGTTTCAAGTTAATGAGTTGTGCTATTGTGCAGCACAGCATGACAACGTTCATTAATGACTGCTATGACATTCATTGCTGTTCAGACCTGAACAGGTAGTAATCCAAGTTGGCCTTCGCTTGTGATGGAGTCTAATTTACCAACGGATCTGGTCATGCGGGCTGCCGGGAGTGTCATATGTCTACCATTTGAGTTTGTTTCCATGAGCTGTTCTCTGGGAGCCTTGGGGTGTTCTGCAGTCACTCTACTGTATACATCTTCTATGAGACTGAACTACAAACTAGCTGTACTAGTTGTCATTTCACTGGTTTCATTTCATTCACACTCATATGATCTAGTAGACTAGGTAACGTGACATGCTACAATTTTTTGCAGAAAATCAATGTTTAAAATGGGTGTATGTTAGCAGTAAGCTTGCTTGGTTCTGTTGTGGTGTGATTGAGGACCTGTTACTAAATTGATGTATATTATTATTTTATTCAGTTTTGTTTATTAAACAAGTAAAAGGCAGCAATAGTGAACATGAGTATACTAACTTGGCAAGTGTAAAATCGGAGTAAAGAATATCAGAACCCGTTACATCGAGGGAATGCTTTTGCGACTATGGCCTCTACTTATAGATGCATTAGATTCAATTGCACACATTCCATATCCTGAGATACATGTACAAAAAGTCGTGCTGTAAGGTATATAATATACCATAGGTAGGAAGGCCATGCAGTTGCTATGCATTCAGTGTGGTGGCGGGATGTGGTTGCTAACTACATAAACCTTATTTAACACATCATTGTACTAACTGCACAGCACATGGCAGTCTACGTTGGTCAGTTGCACATCTCACTATATTAATTTCATAGCTCCCATGACTTTCACATATATCTGACCCATTGCATCACTCACCCCACCCCATACTTCGTTCACCCTCCATACTTTTTCCCTGACAAAACATTTTAGAAAAAAAATTAAAAAGATATATGAAAATCACAGCCTTACTGTCCTGTTAGTTTGTTTAAAATGTCAAATACTTCTTTTCTACATAGTTGAGGTGCATAATTCATATTGTTTGTTCTGTTTTCATCTGTATGACTTCAATATTTTCATTTGGCTAAACTGACTGTATAAAATCCCCCCCCCCCACCCCCCACCTACCTCAACCCCCCCACACCTGTATAAATCGTCGAGAGCCAAAGGAAAAAAAACTCACCTAAAATTGTAAATGATGCTCCCAGGTGAGCGGTTTTCCTCTGATGTCTCATGAAAGCTTGCAGCGTTTCTTTTAATCCTCGTAGTGCAGCCACGCCCTTTTCTCCCCAGAGCATCTCAGGTATATAGTGAAAATTCTCCAGTTTTCGCGTATTTTGTGCGCAGTGGTGTGAGTTGTAGGAGGCTGATGATATCGATAAAGGTCAGGCTCGACGGAGCCCCCCCAAGAACAAGAGAGATGTCATTGAGATGAAGTAATTTACCAAAGTTTTTTTTTTAGTGGTAGTGATTTAGTGTGGGTGAACTAGTGTGATTGTAATTTATGGTGTGCGCTATTTGTATGATGTTTGAGTTTAACTCTGGGTAGCTGTAACTTTTTAATGACCAGTTTTGAAAGAAAGTATTGATTGAAATTTGTCAATAGTAAGTTCTAAGTATCTAGCAGCAATAAAGAGAAGCCTCAGCATCATAGATGCAGCCCCCAGAAAATATGCTGAATAAATCTGCTGGGATGTTGGTTCTAATCTTTAAGATAGCTTGGCAGTCATTATGTAGTGGTAGGTAGTAGCTAGCTACTTGGTCTAAATTGCGAATGCAAATTTATCTGGAACTTGCATGTAGTGATCAGGCAACTGACAACTGAAAGTCCTCACTGTTTCGAGGCTGCCCTTAATGTTACTTCAATGGTCACTTTTTAGTTATTATAATGTAGCTGATTTAAGCAAATTGTTTCGGGATGGGGAGGAACTTTCGCTTGGGGTGGGAAATCCCAGGTTTCCCTCCCTTCTCTACAAAACCCTAACCTTAGTCAAGGTTAAATATTGGGTATTTTATAGATTCACTGCTGACAAACAGAGATAGAGCTGCAGACACAGATTGTATTGCATGACATAACATTGGGCAATGCGAGTACTGAGACATTGATAAGGAGTTACTATTGTGTTAAAAGTACTCGGTCACATTTTGGCACACATTCATATTTACTCAAGTCAGGAGTGTTTGATGACCTTATGCATGCAAGCACATGTTTGGGCTATATTTAGAATCAGGAGTCTAACACATCTTGAGGTTACTTTCATTAACTTTTTCCCCCATCTCTATTTTCAGGCTGTTGGGAGTTCCACCGTGCTATCTGCAGCATCGATGGAGCTATGAGGACACTGGAACTTATGAATACAGAAACCGAATAGGTCTGGCTTTACTCCTCTACAGTGCACCTCCACTGGACAGCTGACACTGTGGAATAGCTTTGGGAGAGCTTCCAAATGATTCTAGTAACAGCAGATACATGCTGCACTTCTATATTAACGGTGAGATTTCGTTTTTCTAGTTAGTAGAGTATCCCCACACACTTTGTGCTTGGATTTTGTAGTTGATATTTGAATTGTAAGAGAATGCACAAAGTTAGCGTGATGATCACTTTTAATGTTAGAGTGGAGAGGCTAATATACATTAGTGACCATTGGTTGGAAAACTGTGCATCATGTGGCACAAAAAATTGAAAGCTCATTTAGTATCAGATTTATAACATGTCTATTGACAAGACACCCTATACCAATATATTGAAATGTCACCTCTTTTAGGATTGGTGACCTTTACCAACCTTGTGTTATGTGTGGGATTAGCCTAAGTAACTACGATACACCTTTAATAGTGCCTATCACAGGACTGTCAACTCTCTCACTCCAACATTAACTGTTTAAATACTTTATGCTTGTCAGATACCTAACGTGTGATTGCTGACTAAATGTGAGTCCTGGTGAATGGGCCTGCTATTGGAATTAGGAACCCTTTACCAAGTTCTAGACTGGGTTACCGTATATGACATACTTTACGGTGGACCAATGCTTGTGACACAACCTCAATCTTTTCCAAGGCTCTATTTAGATTAGGAATTCTTTACCAAATATTAAATTTACAATGTGGTTCGACAAGGTACCCTTTACCATGAAATTGGTTGATGTAGGATTGGGAACCCTTTACCAAGTACTTGTGTTATCTTATTGTGACAACACACCCATTACCATCTATTTGGTTGACCAGGTTCAAGTACCTGTTTAGATGAGGAACCCTTTACCATATATCTGATTTACGTTGTTGTGACAAGACACTCTTTACCGAGCAGATGTGTTCTAGAAGATTCATAGGGAGTGCTTTCTTATTTTCCTAAACATTACTATTTTAAAAATGCTATATTATTAATAAATGTTATTCTCTGTATTAAATTAGAATGATGTGGGGTGGGGGGCAAAATTCTAGTAACTTTTACGGCTATCCAATTTAGCGTAAACTTATGATTGTGGAGCTAGACTAACAGCAGCAATTTGTTGTAAGCTATAGTTTGATGGATTGAATGAAATAAGCAGCTTGATAGACCGTGTAGGCAGTAATTGGCAGCATATACTATCATATAGCACTTGCTTGATAAGTATACAGTTCTGTTTCTGATCCCACTGAAGATCCCTATAAAATGACTTCAGTGAACCTTTACTTATTAAAGTTTTCTGATTCCACTTGGTAAAGTCTGTGTTATATACACTCTATAGACATAGACGTTTTTATAAAGGTTTATATTATAGGCACTTAGGTAAACAATTTCTGATCCTGCAAGACCTTGGAAAGATCTGTATCATAGACATTTCATATAGGTAAAGTGTCACAGGCACTTTATAAAGGTCTGTTTCATGGGCACTTCATACAGGTCTATCATGGGCACTTTATATTGGTAAAGGGTCATAGGCACTTCAAGGTCTGTATCATATGGGCACTTTATATTGGTAAAGGGTCTATAAAGGTCTGTTTCATGGGCACTTAATAGGCTTCCTTCAGTGGTCTGACGGTACCGTCTATTACCCAGATTGCCGTCAATACCAATAGGGGCGTGGCTGACCCGCCCACTGACCGTGCATGCCACACCCACCAATCAGTGGGTAATGCCCCTGATTGGGTGAGCTTCTTTATGTGGGTGCCACGCCCACTACCAGCATAGTCACAGCGAATAGGGGGCTGCCACCTAATCGCTGGAGTCCTAAATACCCCTCAGACAGGTGGGAGGGGGCTTGTGTCGTTTCTCTTAGCAGGCGTTCTCACTGCTTCTCTTATTTCTAGGCTAGCTGTGCTTAGCTTTGATTAACGCATGCTTGCCGCCCGCGCGGGGGTTACGTCACTATTAACCTCAGTTAATGCTCCCCATTACCCCCAATTAATAGGCTTCCTTCAGTGGTCTGACAGTACCGTCTATTACCGTCTATTACCCAGAATTGCCGTCAATACCGATAGGGGCGTGGCCGACCCGCCCACTGGCCATGCATGCCACACCCACCAATCGGTGGGTAATGCCCCCGATTGGGTGAGCTTCTTTATGTGGGTGCCACGCCCACTACTCCCAGAGGTCGTTGTTTGACGACGACCCTCACCCAATCCTAAGCTGGGTCCTTAAGTGTAGGTAGGCCCCCCCCCCCCCCCCCCCCCCCCCCATCAACATTATCCCACAAACTCCAGTGTCTCAATCCTTAATAGACCTCAAGCATCCCCCCATTGAGCATTAACCACGATGACAATGAAAACAAAAACAAAGACAAAACAAAAAACAACAAAACAAGAACGAATGCTACCAGAGTCTGAGGACAATGTTATCACTACGGCGTGACTGAGCTGTCCCTGGCCTGCCCCGGTGCCCCAGCCAATGTTCTGGCCACACTACATAGGACCTCCCATGGTGTCCGGATGTACAGGGAGTATGCCGCACTCTCCCATCGCCCCAGGGTTTTGATGAGTGAGTCCTGGAGACCATGCTGCGCCGCTGTCGTTGCCGCCCCGATCCGAAAACTGTGGCCGGAGTAGAGCCTGCAGTCGAGACCTGCCGCTGTCAAGTATTTCTTGACTGAATTCACAACGCAGTCCCTCGTCAGGGGCCGGTTGTCACCGAACAGGAAGAAGGGGCCCTCCCTGTCACCTCGCTCTACCATATAACTAAGCACCGCTGCTACTGGGCAGAGGTCTGCCGGAGCTCTGCCCAGATAGACCTTAACCCCCTGCCGGGGTATGGGTCCATCTTGGATGCCTTGATGGTCACCTCCACAAAACTGGGGTCCTCATAGCTGCTCACCTTGACATCCCCATGGGCCAGGTGAACTGTAGAGTCGAAACCGCTCTCCCCCGGGACCACTACCTCCCCCGACCTCAGAAACCCAAAGAAACACATAGTGGCCACTGCCCACAGCATGGCCGCATCCCTCATGGTTGCCACACCAGTTTCAATCCCCTGAGTATCTCCAGGGTAACGGGGAGCCGCGTTCTCGTCGGTCTCCGTGCCATTCGCTTCATCCCCCGCAACACATACTCCAACTGGGGCATCTCCCCAATCTTCGGGTCGCCTAGGCCAAGAGCAATCTGGGAGTGTCGAATGGCAGCTAGGTACCCCTTCACTGTGCCGCTAGTCAGTCCTTTTGCGTGGAGCCATGCGACAAACTGCATCAGGACCTGCTCGCTCGACGGGAATGGGGTCTGAATACACTGCTCCCGGCAGAGCTCTAAGTAACGGCTCGTCCCCGTCCGGTAGCATCGCTGCGATGCTGGAGCTAGACCAGCGGAAAAGAGCTCCTGAACAACTGGGCCCAGGTTGGGGATGTCCAGTCCGGTGCCTGCTCGACCAGGAGTGCCAACAGTGGTGGAGGTATCGCCACTCTGCAATGCCTTACGCCTGGTGCCTGCGAGAAAAAATAATATAGGTTATCACGTGAGATTGCATCGGCCATGTCATTCTGCACCCCCGGTGTGTGGGTGGCCCAAACCTCCATCTGAAAGTGTGCCTTAATAAAGAACAGGCACCTGAATAGATGCATGATGGGCTCCAACCGGCTGTAGCCCAAGTTAACCACAGCCACCGCTCCTGTGTTGTCACAGTGGGCTTTTACTACTCCGCCCGCCCAATACCTTCCCCACACCGCACATGCAAGTACTATCGGCAGCAGCTCCTTGAGTGTAATTCCCTCCTGTGCGATCTGGGGTGTCGACAGCATCTGGCCCTGCCACCGCAACTGCAACCATTCGCCCGATGCCGGGATCCATGCACCACAGCCAATGCTGCCCGACGCATCCGTCCACATGTCCACTGTCTCCCGCTGCTGGATGTGGTCTCTCAGCATGCTCACTCCATTCCAGGGGTCTAGAAACATCGCCCACCACATCAAGTCCGATCTGAACCCATTTGAGCTTAAACCTTTTTGAGCTTAAGCCCAGGTTTGTCAAGGGCTTGAAGAGGCTTGAAGCCCATTTCATAAAAAATGGTCAAGAGCTTGAGCTTGGACTTAAGCTCTATCACAAAATATTGGGCTTGAGCTTAAGCTCAATTGATTGATAGTTGTTTGCTGAATGGAAGCAAAAAATCAATATTAGTAGAAAATAACACTTTCCCATTTTACCTAATAGGCTATTAGCCACAACCAATATTAGTAACTTTTATAAAAGTCATTTCCTTTTTGTTTATTGATTATGTAATTTTCAATGTTCTTTCACAATAAAAAGATTAATAAAGTCATTTCCTTTTTGTTTATTGAATTATGTAATTTTCAATGTTCTTTCACAATAAAAAGATTAATAAAGTCATTTCCTTTTTGTTTATTGAATTATGTAATTTTCAATGTTCTTTCACAATAAAAAGATTAATAAAGTCATTCCTTTTTGTTTATTGAATTATGTAATTTTCAATGTTCTTTCACAATAAAAAGATTAATAAAGTCATTCCTTTTTGTTTATTGAATTATGTAATTTTCAATGTTCTTTCACAATAAAAAGATTAATAAAGTCATTCCTTTTTGTTTATTGAATTATGTAATTTTCAATGTTCTTTCACAATAAAAAGATTAATAAAGTCATTCCTTTTTGTTTATTGAATTATGTAATTTTCAATGTTCTTTCACAATAAAATTTAATAAAGTCATTTTCCTTTTTGTTTATTGAATTATGTAATTTTCAAAGTTCTTTCACAATAAAATGATTAATAAAGTCTTTCCTTTTTGTTTATTGAATTATGTAATTTCAATGTTCTTTCACAATAAATGAATAATAAAGAATTTCAACTTCTCAAAGAACTTGAGCTTGGACTTAAGCCTTTAAATAAAGACTTGAGCTTGGACTTAAGTTCTTAATTACAGGGCTTGACCCAAACACTGGTCCAAAGTCAATTACCATTATGTTTTGTTGTTGTTTATTGTTTATTGTTGCTGTTTGTAGATCACTGCTGACATGAGTGATGAACAGTTCTAATCATCCTGGCTGTATGAAGAATTCCTGAGTATCTTCATTCATTCATGAACAATTAATTCTTCACCTACAGATACAATGTCACATCATGGACCAATATTTATTGCATTTGCTGATTACTGGAATAAATTTTATACACTAAAATATATGGCTACAAAGGGAGTATTGTGAACACCATTTGGAGTGTTGAAGTAGCTAGTTTAAGGGAGTATCACAACACCCCATTGGTAGAGTATCAATAACACCATATTTGGTGCATTATGAGCTCTGATAGGGGTGTAGTAGAAACACTTGGTCCTTGAACATGGGCGTATCACAACACTCCATTTGGTATAATGAAGGGTGTACAGGGGTGTAACTGAACACTTCCTCTAGGTGAAATGGAAACACCCCATGAGGAGTAGTACAGCCAGTGTTACCTGGACAACTCAAAATGGGATTCCAGTGCACCCCATTTTTAACAGTGTATTTACTCTCAACCACTGTATAATTGTATTACTTCACAAGCATGCCGAACTAATCTTACTAGCCAAGAGAATATTTACAAACTAGCTACTTGTGGAAAAAATAATTCATCGAGGTGCTAGGAGGAGGGAATGGTTTATGATGTTAATGTTTTAGAAGCATTACTTCGACTGAATGTTGCTGGCTGGCATCCAATCTATTTACTTTAATTTGAAATGTTCTAAAGTAAAAAATAGTGTCTATTCTAACCCCAATGAGACTTGAAGCCTTATTTCTACCATGTACAAGGTGAGTGTCCTGTGACGTTAAGTGGGTGAAAAAGGGTGGGGAGGGGGAATGATGTTAATTTTTACAAATATAGTTTGGACATATCCCATAAATACGTCATTTTCAGCTGTCACAAATATCTCATTATAAAAGATCGCCATTTCAAAAAATAAAAATAACTGAACAAAAATAATAGAATAAAAAACAACAACAATAAAAACAACAACAAGTAAGTTGGGATTTGAATGGAGTAATATTTAACAACAAAACCAACACTTAATAGAACACAACACGAATAAGTTTTATTTTCACTTGCACTCAGACAATATGCTAATAACTAATTTGTTAAATTCTTCTGAAGCTTGTGCATGGACGTGGTGACCAGCCCCAGCAATGGCAGCAGGAACGAAGACATTCTCCCTCACTTCCTTGATACTAGCGCCTCCCACATTGTGGTAAGGCGACTCCTCTCCATAAATAAACGTGATGGGCACAGATGGTGTCAGGTTGATCAGGTGACACTTCATAGCATCAAAAGGCCAGATATACTCATAATCACTGAGGACTGAGAAAGCAGATTCTCCTCTGTGGAAAAAGAAGTTTTAATCAAGTTCATAATTTTTTTTCATAACAGCCAGCTACACCAAAAGCAGCAGTAATCAGCAAGTATTTTATGCTACTATAGTATGTCCAAGTTGAGTTGGCACGACCGCAAGCGCGGTAATTGAGGAATGCATTTAGTACTTTACCGGAAGCAATTTAGTCATGTGAATCCAAGTCAATTAAGCGCTCAAACATCAACTTGCACGTGAAAAAGGGGCAGTAGCACAGGTGTGCATTAATACTGTAACTATTGAAAGAAAGAAATTTAGTGAAGTTTATGGAGTTTTTCGGGCGCTGTACAGCTAATCTCGTCTATTTTCAATTATATTTATGTTTCTTACGCACAGATAATGTACAGCAGATGGAAAACACAAACTGGTGGGGCGTTCTTAAAGAGACGGGATTAAAATCAATTGATTCTGATATTCACAGGATTCAGCAGTACAGCACTGTTAGCTTGTAGCTGAAGTTACTAGACTTTCTTGTTAAATAAAATTATCAATTGTTTCATTTATTTATAATGTATATGAAAATTGATGAAATGATAGAATTTAAGTAGTACACATATACAAAAAATAGTTGTGATCCGAGTTGAAGGTGGAGTGCTGCCTGAGTTGGTCCTAATCCTTACAATAAACGGCATCTACCTAAGCTAATCGCGATGTAAAGCTAGAAATGCAGCAATCTGAGAAGAAGCCGCTCATTGTTTACAAATTCTTAATGAAGACAGTTTGCGTGATCAATTGAGCCGTACCGCGTGACTAAAAGCGGGCGCATTTTAAGTGGGAAACCTGTGGTTTTTTCTATTCCCATAGACTTTTGTATTGAGTTTTGGAATAGCATTTTCTCTCCGGTTTTGGAGTATACTGAGGGAATATTTTTAACCGCTTCGGCGTGAAGCTTTCCAATGGTGCAAATACGGATGCGTAGCTGCTTCCGTTCTAAAGTTATTCAAGTTTTTCTTGCGGCCAACTCAACTTGGACATACTATAGAATTACCAGTGGCTAAGTTAACCTTTTTTCTGCTGCTAAAGGTTATGAATAAAAAAAATACTCTTCACTAAATTTCATCTAGTTAATTTTTTGTTACATTTATAAATAATACCAAGTTACCAGCCATTAAGTTATTTCTAGTGGACAATGTAGCTAATGGCTATAAAACTATGAACTAATTAACTATTTTCATCACTATCAAATTATTGACTGGAATATCCATCCAAATGGCAGCATAGGGATTACTGTCTACTCACTTATATGTATACTCTGAGGAAACATACATCCAGGATTAACTTAGTAGTAGTTGAACTCTGAGATCAAAACATTAAGAATTGTACCTGACTGTGTCAACAGTTAAAATATAAAGAAAGCATTATGCCTCCTTTAAATAGAGTCAATTCAATATTAATGATAGCCAATATGCTTTTATCACCTGTCAAATAGCCTGTAGCTGTCTTTAGCACTTTTATTTTTGAAGGCTTCACTGGCTAAATGGTGCTTTCATAGCTTGTTAAAAAACAAACAAAAAACAACAACATAAATATATATATATATATATATATATATATATATATATATATATATATATAATTATGCCTATTTCTTTACTTTTAGAGAACTACCTATAAAAGACTATTTGAATGAGTAATTTATAGGGGATAAGGAATGTCATGTAGAAACTCAAGCACCTTGATGCTAGGTAAAGGGTCAACAGGATGGTAGTAAATATGTTGATTTGATATGCTATAGTGTAACTAGGCAATATCATCTCATTGTTTGATGGCATCTTTTTTATATACAGACACAGAATAGGGTCTATTTTGAAGCCTACAAATTTATTTACTTTTGTTACTGTTATTTTATTAGATACCCATAAATAGGCAGGCCAAATATGTAAAAAAACAAATCACAGGATTATTATATAAGGTTTTTTCAGGAATCTTAGTGTCCACCTTTGCGATCATACTGGAAGTGTTCTGAGTGAGTTCAAGCAAATTCAGTGAGATTATTGAGACTATGAGTGATGAAATATGTTTAGAATAACACTATGGGCAGTCCAAAAATAAAAATAAAAAATAAAAATAAAAATAAAATAAAGGAAGGTAAAATGTTATGTAGGGCAGAGCTCAAGGCAATATATTTACATTTCCCCCTCCAAATTCTCATAATAGATCTTCAAATACATTAATTAAACTTACTTTTCTTAAACATTGCAATGCCAATGTTTGATTTTGTGGCATTACTTAGTCATAAAATGAAGGATATAGATTAATAAATAAAATATTTTATTTAAAAAAATGTTTGCCTACATTTGATTCATACAAAATACTTATAGCAGTATTTGTAGTAAATATTCCATTACTTCAGTTAAAATTGAAGCAGTAGTTAGAAAAACTAATATATCCCATATGATAACACAACAAATGGTTGCCATGAAAACTAAATTATTAAAAAAAATTATATTTGCCTCATAGGTGTGTATCTAAGTTTATGCTGTCACACTATACACATTTTAGATTTATTATAATTTATATTTAAAATTAAGAAATGTTGGAACTGCATGCCTTGTTGCACTACTATAGCTACTGCTTGACTGTAACTTTCAAGGTACAGCAAAAAATCCAATAATTGTATATATCATAACTTGTGGGTAAAGTGTGTCAGTCTAATTGTTACTACGTTTCCTAAGACAGTATATCATAATAAGTGAGTTGGACTGTCCGTTCCATTAGCCAAATAGCTAATTGAATGTAGTTCATACAATTTTAGTTATAATACTATAACTTACGCGGCATGTCCTTGGGCTATGGCATGGAAAAAATACTTGACACATTTATCTCCATAGGCTTCCCTGATCTCTTCCGGTACAAATTGGTCATTCAGTAAAGGCCCTATATGTCATAATTATGGAAATACACTTAAACCCAATATTAATTGTATAGTTTTATCATCTATCTGTATATATTGATTGATCGGAATGTATTCCAATATAAAAACAACAACGAATTTAGCCATTATTGTTGCCTACATTGTGATTTAGAAACAGATCACAGTCCGTTTATTTGTGTTCATAAAAATACAATTTTATTATAGTTTGACCAGAATATGTAATGGGGTGTTCGACCCCGTCCCATACTTCACTAAACCGAATCCTTAGGTTATTGATCATTACCCGTATCATTCTAGAAATTGAATTGTTTCTCGCTTTGAATTCTTTTGCGGGTGTAGTTAAAACTAAAAAACTTACTTGAGTTCCATTTCTATTCGAGTTAGTGGCGGTGATAAGTTCGTAGCTATTTGTCGTAGTTATAAGCCCCTACGAAACGGTATTTACTTCAAAATTCATTGTCCACAAGACTAACCACTAAGGTAAGCCCTGTGTTAGTATGTTCAGTTAAGTGTGAAAGTACTGTGCATTACAACTTAGCTAATGAGTATCACAAAGAAAATGCTTAAATAAAGTGACTTGTTTTTGTTGCTTTTATTTTTTTTCAATTCAAACTGTTGCGGGGAGTGGTTACTATGGCACTGAATCCTCTTTAACGTATATACGTAATTTAAAAACTCGCCTTTTTTTAATAGTAACTTGAGTGTTAGAAGTTCAAATCAACCATCTAACAATAGTGTAGTTTTAGGCTCACTTGCCATTTGTGCTCAAGCACATCACTAGTTATGAAGACAGACCTGAGATGGATATTATCGGTCGTTAGCTCTAATGTTCTCACCAAAAATAGACGTCTAATGCAATTTGGGACAACATAATTTACTGCTGATGCGTGCACTTACAAGAGTCAGAGCTGATGGGTGCACAGCACAAATTTATCACACTTCTTTGAAGGGAAATCAACAACAGAATCATTAAGCAGTAGCTATAGTTTTTAGAGTTGAAACAAAAAGCAACATCTAAAGTTGTTTTTATAGTATGCTGTTGTTTGGACAACTAAAAAGGTGTTTTTCCCCCAATTGATGGAATGACAGTTGCACAGTATAAGCTATCCTCTAACTAACCCAGTGGTCCTATTTCCCTGATAATGGAGAATGGGTTAGACCTCATCAGATGTGAAATAGACATGGCTGCTCTCTGCCACAGCTGTGGGTCCTCCCTCGTAGAGTCTTCCTCTTTGGGTATAATCCCCCAAGGGTCAACAAGGATGAGATGCTCTAGCCTTTCCGGATTCTTCACGGCATAGGCAGCACTGAGATAACCTCCAAAACTATGGCCCAGCAGTACGAACTGGTCTATTTTCATAGCCTTCCTCCACTCCTCTATGATAGTCGTCAACTCTTTCAGACACTGCTCAGGATCTTTTGAAAGATCTTCTCTTGAACTGAGAGCAAACCCAGGAATATCGATGCCATAAACTTTCCTGTTTTTGCAAAAATGTCCATAGTTTTTATGGAAGCAAGGGTTGCCACCTCCCATCCCATGGATCATCACCAGAGGAAGTTTAGAAATGTCTTCTTTTGGGTCAAAACACACTGTATGTATTTTATGTCCATTCTTCTCATCTACTTCAACGTCAATGATTTGGTATTGCAAATCATCTTCTGCAGTAAAGATTTTAAGTCATGCAAAATTTTTTGGGAGATTAAAAGAAAGAAAAACAAAACAAAACAAACAAAAGCAAAAACAACAACTAAAATCCTATTAGCTATCTTGCTATACAATTAAATTGTTTGGTGAGTGAGTAAAGCAAGAAGCTTTATATGTCTTAGCTACTACATATATGTAAATAATGTAAAGCAGATTGCACAACACACCATACTAATGCAACTGCATACTTTTAGGCAATATTTAAATGATAAGCTTTGATCCTGCTTTTCTACCTTTATGCCATTCAATCACTATATAGTCTAAAATATCCCATTGCCCTACACTTTTAGCTAGCTGCAGTAAAATACATTGAATATAGTCTAAATGTTAGCACCATTTTAATAAAATACCTTTCAAAGTGTTGGCTTCAGTCTCTTGCAATTCTTTCCTTGATGTCACATGAACACACTTGACGGAATCCTCTATAAATGATTTCATTGTCTCATCGACCTCGGTCTGCAGCGTCAAGCTACCCTCCTTAATACTGGCCATCACTTTTTCAATATCATGAGCAGACTCTATGGTTTCTCTCTTCACCTCTGCAGCCAATTGCCCAGGATGGGTCACAGCATCTTGAGTTTCTTCATACATATCATCTATAGCTGCATCAATACTTTCTATCTGATTTTCCATCTTCTCAGGTATAATAGCTTCTACTAAATCTACCAAGTCTTTGGAGAATTTCTCTGCATCTTCTTTGATTTGCTTGGGCAAGCTTTCCAAAGCATGCTTTATGCCTTGCATTATATGATGTCTATCTATTTCAGAATGGGCTTCAGCAGCTTTCTCAGAAGTGCAACTTTCAGCCATTGTAGGGAATTCGTGAAGCAAATTGCAATGGCAGGAAAGACAGCGCGGCTCCTAAGCAATCTTCACCGCCGCCCTACGACATTTGTTTTCTTCGGACATCATCCAAGCTGCGCAGCTTTTAAGGGTGGCCGCACATAGCAACGCGCACCGCCTGTAGATCCGGACATTAATTTATTCCCCGCCAATACCCCACCATTCGATAATACGCGAGCAGAAACAATCGCGCAGTAGTAGCAGAAGTATAATTTGCGAAGTTGTGGTGTTTTAATTTAGCTTCTTGTTGTCTCATATTCGTTTATAGCAACTCTCCATACGTCGTCTGAGTTCACGCGGCAAGGTGCACCAGGCTGCCTCTCCTCCAGTAGCCGTTCTCCGGACTCTGCGCACCTGAACTCAAGCGGATGGATCCACCAGGCTCGATTTCTGCGGAGCGAAGACTTCCCAAGATGCGCAGATCTAATACCTTCACCTCTGGCTATCTCCAATAAACTGCTCTCTCTTCTGACTCTCTTGTTATTGTTCTATTGATGTTTGTTTACTCTTGATATAGGCGGGCTTGCGAATAAATCATAAAGTAATATTGAAATGGAGAATAACTCTTTGTCTTGCAGTAGAGTATCGGCTCGGCTAGTAGTGCACCAAATTGCGGAGCTCTAACTTACCGCACCGCTCCAAAAAACTGCTACAAAGTTTTATAACCAGGCCCCGATATTTCCTGATATTTCTTCCAGATTCGCTCTAAAATTAGTGAGCGGCTCCTTCGGCAGGTACTTTGTCCTTGTGTAGTAGTGGAGAAGCCCCTGTAAGTATACAATAGTAGTAATCGTGCATAGCAACCATCAACAAAAAATTGCGTAGGCGGTGTGCGGCCACCCTTAATTAGCTATATTTGGGGTAAAATCAAGGGCTATGAATACTGCACATCTTCACTTAGCATGCGCTGACCCTTTACCCACTTTGCTATGCAGTGGGGATTTCAGGGGGACCCTCAGTACGTGTATTTTCTTCAAGATATAATTATTGTCTCCTTGTCCTCAAACTACTTTTGACTGTAGTATATTTTCATTGCCACATTTAGTGAATTTACTTTTAAAAGACATTTTAGGTCCAACATAATAATAGTTGAATATAATATTGAAGAATACTTATCCACACAATAATATACAGAATAGAAAATGAATCAATCTCTATAATTCTACATTGTTACATTACAGTTTCATGTAACGGGTCAATAATATGTTGTAATGATATATTTAGTAAAAGGAATTAAAAGCTCAAGTCCTCATTGATTTCTTGGCAGCAGCCAGCACTCCGTGATTATGCTCATCCGATGTAACAAGAATGGAAACTGTAGAAGTTCCCAATCCTTCTGCAGATGCTTCCACAACTATGGCTTCAGCAGTGGACGTCTCATCAGGAGGAACAATATGTGTGCGAATGTTTCCGTCTCGATCAATCTGAATCATTCGCTTGCGTTGAAGAGGAGAAGAAGCACTGTCTTCAGAAACCTGTACAATAACACGAGCGAGACCATGATAGGCACTTCTCTGTGGGACCTGATTCAGTTCATGACAAGAAGGGTCTCCATTGCCTACGCCGATGATCCTTCCTGGGCCACTAACTATCCGGAAAGTTATTGGATATGAGAAAGAAGGAATAACCCTCCCTTGTGAGTCAACTACAGCTGCTGATATCATTCCAGCGTCTTGTCCATCTAAAACCAGCATGCTTCCTGTGCCAGTTCTCACACTCGGTACATCTACTGCTGTCACAATTTTAGCAGCAGTTCCGGCAGTTTCCACAGTGTGAGAGGCTTTTACTTCATCTAAGTCATTTAAAGCATGTGCAGTGATCATTCCAGCCTCAAACATGACTCCGTTCCATTCTGCCCAACCTTGCCAGTTAACCGATGCCTTACCAAAAGACTTGCCGTTCACAATAAGCTCGACTCTGTGCGCATTAGTGTAGGCTTGAATCGTACGATTAGACTTGTTCTCAAAGTATTCCCAGTTCTGCACTATGTGAATCATATAACCATCGTCAGAATTCTCCTCTGAGCCAGACAAGTAAGGGTTCACTAAAGAAGGTGGATTAATGGGCACATCGTAGCCTTCGTATGTTGCATTGGATTTGGCGCGATAGTACCACCAAGCACGGTACCAATATGCAGACGGCTTGGCAAAGCCAGCCAAATCGATTGAACCATAGGAAGAGGACACCATTGGCCAGCCATAGGGCGCAGGTTCGCCGTAATAGTCAAATAAAGTCCAGACCATGCACCCGGAAACAAAGTCACGATTCAGCTGATAACCAGTCTGCTCTTGATTGCAGTCACCATTGAAACTGCCAAGAACTGCTTTGTTAGAATTGGCAAAATCTTCTCCCCTCTGTGTAACACATGAGCAACATTCTGAACCAATGAGAGGCTTGTTGGGGTAGTCCTTGTGGAAAGAATCAAAAGCTTTTCCATCTTGATGCGAAAATCCTTGAACATCTAAAAATGAAGTGAGCCCTCCCTCCAAGTCCTGATTCACATTAGCTGTGACTGGGCGATCAGGGTCCATTTGTTTAGAAACTTTAGCAAATGCTGCACCAGCTTCTTCAACATCTTCTGTTACACATCCTGCTTCATTGCAGAATGACCACGCTACAATACTGGGATGGTTTCGATCCCTCTTAACCATATCTCTTTGAGCTTCAACATAAGTAATCTTGGATCCAAAGTTCCGGTTTTCATCCCATACTATAACTCCAATCTGATCCAGAATGTCTAGCAGATGAGGAACTGGTGGGTTGTGAGACATACGCCAAGAATTAGCACCCACTGCTCTCATCATCTGACCTTTAAACAGGTTAATGCGTTCTGGCAGTGCTACACCAACCCCAGTAAAGGAATTATGGTTGTTGAATCCTCTCCATGTAAACATTTTTCTGTTGAGATAGAAACCGGTCTTTGGATCCCATAGGGTGTCACGGACACCAATAGTAAACGTGGAGTTATCAAACACGTAGTTGTCACGAACTGAAATGAGGGAAACGCATAGCTTGTAAAAGTACGGCCTGGTAATGCTCCACAGTTCAATGTTTGGAATTGTGGGAATGGTTTCATTGAATATAGTAAACTGATCTGGCAAAATGGTAACTGCTTCTGATTTCACAGATCCCTTGAGGTCGCCATTTTCATCGTAGAGATTAAAAATAACCATAACTGAAATACTTTTGTGTATATATTCATTATAGACTTCCGCTTGAGGATAGAATTCGACGTCTGCGTATTGTCCCTTACTAGAGTCAATTGGATCATGATCGCTAATGATGCCCTTTACCTTGGACGGTCCGTACACTCCATGGACTACCAAGTGTGCGTGGTCAGTTGTGAAGAGCCACACGTGCCTATAGATGCCTCCACCTTCATACCACCAGCCAGTGTAGCCAATGTCGGCTCTGGCTTCTACGGCTATGACATTTCTGTTTTCTACTCCATCTCCATAATTTACCGAGCTGGCGTTATCAAGTCTCACTAGGAAGGTAGTGTAGCCGGAATCGTGGGAGACGAGATGCTTCCCATTCAAGTAAACAGATGATGCTCTGAACACTCCGCGAAACTCAACCCAAATGGATTGATCTTCCCAATCAACTGGTAGATTAAAATGCTTGCGATACCAGAGGCTCTTCATGGGTAGATATGCATGGCTCCCGACTCCATCCTGGTCATATGTTCCGTTAATCAAACCATCATGAGGTACATCTACTATCTCCCATTCACTATCATCATAATCCTTGGCTGCTTGTTTAGGATTGTCTGCTGGAGGTTTGGGTGGGTTCCTGCTTCCTCCTGCCCAGTTAGGGTCTGGGTGCTGGCAGTCATCGCTCTGGCCTATCCAACAGCCCTGGGTGCTGTTAAACTGCCAGATGAGACACGTGTAGTCTTGGCAGCAAGCCTCAAGGCAATCACCCGGGCTAAATATCCCCCCGCTTTTCCTCAGCCCAATGCACTCCACACCGTCAAGACTGTGAGGAAACACGTCAGGGTCACAGTAAATCTTGGTGTGATCCACAGCAAAGCGCCAACCATAATCGAAACTCACACCCTCCGTACCTGGTCCTGCAGCAGCGGACGAAAAGAACGAAGACTGAAGCAACACTATAACAACCACTAACATGCTGATGTGTTGAACGATTTATTTTCGTTTTACACACTCTGTATTGTAAGTGAACCGCAAACCCAATTCGAGTGATCTCATCGTCCGAGTGATCTCATCGTCGGAGTTAAAAGGGAAATACCCAAACGTTTGTTTTTGTTGTTGTTCTTTATTTTCTACTAGAGAGATAAGCGGGCTGTACAGCTGATGCTGCAATGAGTAATGAGCTAGCGTGGTTACGGGATGTGATATTCACAAGAACTCTCAAATGAATAAATAAAAGTTAAAATAAGTTAGACCCACATAGCGCTCAAAGCGCGCGGAGGGTCTGGGGACGGACATAGCCGTACCAAATTGTTCTGGAGGAATGTGAAAGTGGTGAGTGCCCCACCTCCTTTATACCTATAGCCATGATTGCTAAACCTAGTTGGAAAGAAGGGTGGATGGCATGGCTGACACGCACAGGAATTTCTATTTGTGGTTGAGGAGGGCTATTTCCGGTAATTTGCTAACGATAATTGACCGCCGCAATTATGTGCGGCAGAACAAATTTGATTCCCAGCGTAGCGGTTCGGTAAAGGGTCTGGCTACGCCGGACTAAAAATAAGTTTGGTTTTGAGACTTTGTAGCATAGGTAAAAGTCGTCAAAGATTAGCAACACTTTACCAAACCGCTTTTCGGGGGTTTGCCTGCACCTTCACAAACTAGTTACTAAAACTTCATACTGTCTGTCTTCAGATGGTCCGTGTGAACACTAAAAATTTCATAAAGGTAACAAGTATTCCCTCTAGCTACTAGTTAATGGTCCCATCAGTTTGACTTACAGGACAGAAAATCTCTGACACAGTAAAAGTTTTATTAATTTTGTCACTGTAGCTAATCATTCAGCAAAATATTTATTGATATGCAAAAAAAGTTTATAATAACAAGAGCAATAAACATAAAAAGTACACTTAGTTTTTATAAACAATTAACAATGCAGATTCATTGGTGGGCAAAGTGACGATACAAACAAAGTTAGTTGCAGTGTAATTTCTCTGATGTAGCTTCTCCTACTTACTCTTCTTACACTTGTCTCTCCGTACATTTGGTCATTAAATATGGCTTCATCTTGTGTTTGCACGTGGTGCCCCGCATTGGCCAGAGGCTCCTGGACAAACACGTTCTTTCTCCTTCTTGGATCTCTAATTCTCCTTAGTTATGGAATGGAGAAGTCTCTCCGTAGATGAAGGTGATGGGTACTGACTTAGTGAGTTTCATAGAGTCTGCTGGCCACAAATGCTCGTATTCACTCAAAATATAAAATGCTCCTGACCGCTTTCAACTTCCTCAAGATGGCGGGTGTAATTGGCAGCCTCACCCTGGGGGAGTGCCATCTGCTAGCTTCTTCTCTTTTCACCCCCTGTAGCATATACTGTAGCCTCACCATGCGTGTCTGAAATGGGTCCTCCTTTCCCTTTGCAATGTGCCAGAATCTCACTGCTGATAGATACACTTTAATTGTTCGGAGCCTCAGCCCCTTCTTCACGAGATGTGCCACAAAGTAGGTCAGCGTCCTTTCTGTCCCTGGCACTGCCACTAGCCCTGCTTCTGTGCAGAACCTCATATACCTGCGCTTTCCTGACCTATATACTTGTTGTGTGGAATCAGTCAGTCCCCTCAGGAACAGGCTCTGAACAGTTCTGTCCAGTTCGTTGAGGTCCAATCCAGAAGTTGAAGAAGCAGTGTTTGGATGAGTTCCTGAGGTAGAGCCGTTGGGATTGGGTGAGCTGCTAGATTCTGCAATAGAAAGGAATGGTGGTCATTTCTGGATATTGCATCTGCACTTTGGTTTTCCATTCCTGGTATGTGTACCACCCAGACTTTCAGCTGATGTTTGGCCATGAAAAATGCTGCACTTCTCATTAAGTGCATTGCCTTGTCCTCCTTACTCGACTCCGAGTTAACAATCGCGACCACTGCTACTTTGTCGCATCGACATCGCACTGTCTGGCCTGTCCACTGCTGCCCCCAAATCGCCATCACCGGAATGATTGGAGGAGCTCCTCACTGTGATGTGTACCTCTCTGCATGCTGGGGGCCACCTCAACTGGAACCATTCCACTTCAGTTGTGCAGGCTCCACAGTCCCACGAGCCTGAGGCATCTGATGTGTGATTGTGGCCGCGTGTCCTTCCCTTGTCACTCTGTCCATCATGCCGGTACCGTTCCACCTTGGTAGGAAAATCACCCACCAGATCAGGTCCGATCTGAACCCTGCATTCAGCCTGATCCGATGATGTGGTTTCTTCGCTACTGGCAGGAGTGCAATCATGCGCCATAGGAACGTCCTTCCTGGCTTGACTATGCAGCTGACGTGTTGCAGCAAGCCAATCATTGACAGCAACTCTACTCTCTCTAGGTGCAGCATCGTCTCCCTTTCCATCTCTCGATCTCTCTTTGAAGCCTACGTAGCTTTTCCTCTGGGAGCATCAGCACTCTCTCCACCGTGTCTATCTCCATCCCCGAGAACGTAATCACCGTACTTGGGCCCTTGGCCTTGTGTGACGCAATGGGCACACCCACCTCCTTGCACAGCTTCAGGGCCATTCCCAGGTCAACGCTTTGGGGCCCCCCTCCCTGTGGGGGGCTAACCACAAGGAAATCGTCTACATAGTGTAGCACGTCCAACTTTTGCTGCATCATGAGCCATTGTAGTGTGTCTGTCACTGCACTAAATATGTTTGGGGCTGATTTGAGCCCAACCTTGTCCACGTACCACTGGCCCTTCCATGCCATGCCTAGCAGTGGTTGGTCATCTGGATGTACTGGCACCACCCAATAGGCACTCTCGATGTCGAACATTTCCAGAAGCACACCTCTCCCTTGCACTAGTACCCTAGCTACCGCTCTGTCTACCGATGTGTACTGCATCGAACATAGCTCTGGTTCAATCCCATCATTAACACTGTGACCCTCAGGGAATAAAGGTCCACTATTAGCCTGAACTTCCCAGGCTAATGGGGCTTCTCAATTACCAAACCTGTTCACCTGCACTCCCTGGCTCTCCTCTGCCATCATTGGGCATGCTACTCTGCCCAAACAAACTTCCTTTTCCAGATACTGGTCCACTACTCGTGGATTTGATGTTCTTGACTGCATATTGGTACTGGCTGCTTGGCATGTTATTCTTCCATACCAAAATCCTACGTTGAAGCCTTTCCTTAAAGGGTAGGTCCCGCGTAATTTTTTTAAAAGTTTTTAAAAAATATTTTGGTACCTTTAAGGTCATATATTCCACACAAAAAAATTGAGACTCAAAGCTTCATTCCTCTGAGATATATGAGAACTAAAAGAAACACTTCCTGTTTTGGGCATGGCTTCATAATGATGTAGAAGGGGGAGCAGCTGCCCATGTATATACACTTGGTAAGATAAAGTTGTAGAGAAGAAGAGTGCTTGTTGTGGATAACAGCTCTCCAATAGAGTGCATGTGTCTGAGTCTGATAGCAGTCTATCTGACCAAGAAGGCTCCTCAAGAAGTGACAATGACATAGCTCCTTATAGCTATGAGCCTAGCAGTAGTAGTGAGTCAAATCCTGATGATAATTCAGCAAATGAAGCTGACAATATTAGCAGCAATTCTGACAGACTCACAGATACATCATGGTAAGCTACATTTGTAGCTACATAGCTAGCTTGACAAACAGAAATATTGTTAGGTGTACTTGTGGATACTGTGAAATTATGGCTACCAATAAAGAGTGTATGTGTTGCATGGAAATCCCTCAAGTTGTCGGGAAAATGAATGAGCTGAGTGATTCCAGCCATACATGCATCACCAATCATCCTGGTTTCAGTCCCGTGTGCCTTAATGTATGAGTACTCCAAACATCATATTATCAATATCGACAACATTATGGGACAACATATTCACCGTCATCCCTACCAGAGTAAGTTTTTTTTTATTTTGTAGGTGTAATGATTATTTTGGATTTTTTACTTTTACTCAGGAAATATAGATACACTGCATATTGCCAGTTCACCAGGTGGTGTTGGGGATGGTTGGGACGCAACATACGAGTGGTACTGCCATCCTGTGTTGTCAAAGCTATTCGAAGCAACTTTCCATCTGATAGCTAAGGATTTAGTTAGATGATACATTAAAACATTGATGTTGTAATGGATGTGCAATGTGATCAGAATTTATTGAGTTGTTTCACCGCTAAACTTTGCAAAGCGGCTTTGGTGTTCCATGATAGCCTCATTCTTTAAAACTTGATTGCAATTACTACTCAAAGGTGGTGGTGACTCTACTTTGTATTGGAAGCTTCTGATGGACTTCTTTTCTTCAGTGATAGCCCATACTTTTGTTAGGAGTTCTTCCACATAACCTGAACGTGTATACAAGTCCAATCACACTGCAAGATGTTCAATAGATATTAGCTATATCTATAATATACCATATGTGCAGCTTTCCATTATCTTTCTAACTGTATGTCTTCCCTTTTTGTACTTTGGATAAAGTACAGTGTACTGCTTATCACCAGCCTTTGTCACTGCTTGTGTCCGACATGCATTTTCATTGTAATGCAAGGCAGCCAGGTAGAGCCTTCAAAAATTATAGAAATCAACTTAATCACTAGATAACCAACAACAAACTTACCTTGCTAGCATTCCATTGTATGTAAAAGCAGTGGATTTGGGAGCATAATGTATCATGACATTGTGAAAAGCTTCACATGAACTAGTCTGGTACTATGGAGAAAGCTTCTTGACATCACCACAAAATCTTTTGTTTTGTATAATTGAACTGATTTTATCACTAGCTTTGGTATCTGAAAAAAATATTATGCATACATACCTTTTCTTCATCATCAGTTGATATCGCTATGTCAATACAACTGCTACCACTTGACTCTTCACACAATAATGCTGAAATTACCTAAATAGAAGTTTGTAATATGCACTTATGCCTTACTTTGTCGAGTAATATACTTACTCTGGCTCTTTCACGCTTTTCATAAGCTTTTCTCCTTTTTCTTATTGGTGTTCCACTAGGTGAAGAACAAGCCTTCCTTTTAGCTGGGAGTGGATTTTCAAAATTGTAGGAATAGCACCAGGTTTTAGAAGTGCTCTGACGTTCGCAATTCCCAAAGACTCTGAAAGCCTGCCATAATTCTCAAAACAGTGTTTTTCAAAATGCTTGCTGCAGAGCTTGGAATGATGACCAGTTGGGCTCCGACTTACTTCTAGTTCTTTTTACTTGATCTGCCCATTTCTTCCTTAAGCCAGGTTCTTTAGGGAAGCCATACAAACTTACTCCATCTTTGTGTGTTGAGCTGCAACCAGCAGCTACACATCTTTTGACCATAGCCACTGCAACTACCAGGCTTCTTTTCTACAACCCTATCTTACCACACTGGCAGCTGTTCCCCCATCTACATCATTGTGAAGCCACTCTCACAACAGGAACTAGTTTTTAAGCTCTCATATCTCTTAAAAGAATGAAGGTTTGAGTCTCAATTTTTTTATATATGACCTTAAAGGTGCCAAAATATACAAAAACTAAAAAAAAAAATTACGCGGGACCTACCCTTTAATCCCTTGTGATTATGTACCCTGCGAATTTATAGTTAGGGTGGCTTTGCAGCCACTGTCCCCATTTTCTCCAGTCCAGTGGGGTTGTCAGGGCTGTCCACCTCTCATGCCTCGGCACTGGATACAGTGGAATCCTTCCCTCCAGCTTCTCCAACTGCCGCATATATGGGTAGGCTCTACCCGCGCCTACACGCCACAAATGCAGTTTGTTTACTTCATGAACACCGTTTCCCTGCTAACCCATAACACCGCCTTTAGCACACCCTCCCACTTGGTGCGGGTCGTCGCTACTACTCACTGGCTCATTCTGCTCTCCTTTTTTTACCCTTTACCGATGACTTTCCTTGCCTTACGCTAACCTGTCTTAGCTCACTTTCCCCTGGCACTCCCATTTAGGTTTTCCTTTGCATATAAACCAACAGTTTGAATCACAATTATAGCTCAGAGGTACCAGTACAATACATACACAATGACACAACTGGGTTTTCATTTATCTCTCTTTCTAAGTGATTACTCTCTCTGGGCAGAGTTGGCTTCTTCCACTGCCCCTCTGACGGGCCTCATAGCCTCTGGCTCGGCACATGCTCTTCTTGTGCTCTCCTCCACAGACTGAGCACACATGCTCAAAATGACAGAATGGCACAGCACACCTTCCATGAAGCACCGTGACGCCCCCTCCTTCTCCTCTACTCTCCTAAGGCCTCTGTTTTCTTTCTCCCCCTGCTATCTTGGAGCTGGACCACTGGCACCTCACAATTAGGGTAGGGTGCCGTGCACACTCCTCCTGTGCATGGTTGGAGGACATACACCATAAAAAAAACTGGCCCCTTCCCCCGTACGCCAGGAGGTGGTCACATAGAGGCCCTAGTTAACTTTGGAGAAGTCTGTGTCCTTTATCTGTTGGCAAAAGGCAGCATTGTATAGCAGCCAGCATCTTCCCCCACACTTTCGGTGCTCCATAATCATGAGAACCTGGTATGCCCACAGCTCACGTGCCTTGTGAGGATGCTGGTTGGCCACAATGGTTGCATGTGAGCTGAAACACTGCAGCCAGCTGTTGAAGTCAGGCACTTTTCTGCGACTCACCCTTGCCACCCCATTATCTCCTGCTGCAAGTCTTCTCCACTCCACCTCCACATTATCTTTAAGCAGCTCCGCCTCTCCACATATTCCCCCTTCCGGATCCAGTGGGCCAACTTGGCTGGAACTACTGGCAGAGCCTCGCTCAGCACAAACGGCTGCGTCTCCAGTGGCTCTGCTTCAGCTATAGTCTCACTTGCCTTACTAGGCTGGACTGCCTCGCCTCCCTTGGAGCTGTCTCCACACCCCACATACTCAGTCTCTGGGCCTGCCACTGCTCCGGCAAATGTCTCAAGACCGAGACTTGTGATTGACTGTGGAGGAGGCACACTGCCTAGCTTCCACGGCTGCGTCTCCAGTGGCTCTGCTTCAGCTCTTGTCTCACTTGCCTTACTGGGCTGGACTGCCCCGCCTCCCTTGGAGCTGTCTCCACACCCCACATGCTCAGTCTCTGGGCTTGCTGCTGCTCCGGCAAATGTCTCAAGACCGAGACTTGTGATTGACTCTGGAGGAGGCACACTGCCTAGCTCCCACAGCTGCGTCTCCAGTGGTTCTGCTTCAGCTCTTGTCTCACTTGCCTTACTGGGCTGGACTGCCCCGCCTCCCTTGGAGCTGTCTCCACACCCCACATGCTCAGTCTCTGGGCCTGCTGCTGCTCCGGCAAATGTCTCAAGACCGAGATTTGTGATTGACTCTGGAGGAGGCACACTGCCTAGCTCCCCTCCTGCTCCTATAACGTATATATATATATATACGAGTCTCAATCTCAGTGTCAGGTTCATAGTCGACCTGCCCCTGTCTCTCTTTTCCCAATGTCTCTCCAAGGCCTCTGTTCTCCAACAGCTTGGGCCTCTGCCCCCCGTGCCTCCGCCCCCTGGCATCCTGGGCCTCCACCCCTGGCATCCTCGGACCTCGCCCCTGGCATCCAGGGCCTCCGCCCCCTGGTATTTTTAGCCTCCGCCCACTGGCATCCTGCGGCTCTGCCCACTGGCATCCTGGGTCTCCGCCCACTGGCCTCCTTCTTGCATCCTAGGTCTCTGCTCCCGTGGTTTCACTGCTCCAACAAACTACCCTTCCTACTGCTCCCTTTTAAAAACAACAACAACTATATAACTATGTATATAATCCAGAACCTGGTGCAGCGTCCCTGAATTAACTCCTACCAGCCTGCCAAGACCTCCTGCTGGGCCTGGCGCTGCTGATTGCTCAGGGGGGATCCCAGAAAGCCCTTAGCTCCCGCTCCCAGATGGGCCTGAGCCACCGCTCTTTCACTCTCTCATCCTTGCCGGCTCTTATGCCCCCAGCAATTTCATAGTTCACTGATTTAGCTGCACCACCGTCACCATGGGCCTAGTGGCAGATGCTGTGGTCAGTGTGGGGCGAGCTGGGGGTGGTCCCTGTCGAGCCTGCCGTTTCCGCGGCTCCTGTTGGCCCTTCCGTAGCCTCACTCTCAACTCTCGATGACGACATCGTACTTTT